>FPHC01000013.1_pt1 | contig 61375 bp, 56 predicted proteins | sample 1057211 | NCBI WGS metagenome assembly FPHC01 (sample SAMEA4473313, study PRJEB15554) | hydrothermal vent metagenome | biome: marine basaltic hydrothermal vent biome; feature: marine hydrothermal vent; material: water | place: Pacific Ocean | collected 2011-06-14/2011-07-23 | depth 1199 m
TAAATCTTTATCACTTTTTGAAGTTGATTCAATTTGATTCTTGAATGACTGCTTTGATGATTGGATATTTTCATATACATTTAGCATCTCTTGTACTTTAATCCCTTGATGATTGACTACAGGGACTTTAACCATACATGGCTCTATGTGAGATTGATACTTATAGAGTATCTTCGCATCAATCTTATCTGTCTTAGAACGAACCCTTAATGATCTCGCAAAGTCTCTTGACTCTTTTGGTCCTACCATCACTATACCTATACTCTTTTTTGAACAAAACTCTGTTATTGCATATGAATATACTCCTGTTGGTTCAAAGATAAGAATGGTGTTCTTTATATCTTTAGCTAATGAGACAATCTCTTTAAATCCTGTTTCACTATTTTCAAATTTATAACTTTTTTTACCATCATGAACATCTAATGTTGCTTTACTAATATCAATTCCGATATACTGTTTCATTGTGATGCCTTGTATTTAATTTTAAAGGATTACAATCGGGTTTCCTTAGTAAGCTTATCCTTGTACTACAAACTAAACTGCATTTCAGTTTTTTAACTAGAAAGTTGGTTTGTTTTTTATTCCGTTCAAGCTTTTTACTAAGGGTAATCTATCTACGTCACAAGCTACTAAAATATCCAAATATATTATCTCAATATTTTTAGTTATTTTAGTGCTTTAGGTTTGGTCGATTTACCCTTAATCCTTGGAGAATAGATTATCATCTTTTTCTCTTATTTGGATTATACAAGGTTTGGCACTGCCAAACAAACTAACAACAGATTGACCGATACCCTACCTACAGAGACTCTTTAAAAAAAGTCTCTGTAGGTAGTGCATTTTTTGTTCGCTACCTCCAGCACTACGGTGCTAGACCAACAAATCGCTCTGCCTTTTTAGGAGTGGCTTGATATTATTTTAAAGGATAGATATGAAAAAAGTTTTAGTGGGTGGATTGTTTCTGATTCTCTTGAGTTCGGCAGGATTTGCCAAAGATGTATTGGAGAAGTTTTCTACCAATGGTAAAACATATGAGATATATGTGGGGTATGGTCATAGTGTCTATGTCACCTATGGAGGCAGTAGTGATACGGGTTATGTAAAGGGTTCAAATTCTGACTGTCAGTGGAAGAGATATGGGAGTTGTAAATCATACTCTAGTATGATCTCTGATATCAAATATAAAGTAGCTAATCATAAGTATAAGTAGGTTTAGCACTGCCAAACACCATAGCGGACATACGGATACTTTCAAAGGTTGTGATCTCTTTGGTGTATCTATTTTTACTTTGGTGTTTGGTGATACTATAAAACACCCCCTGTCGTTCAATCTCCACTTTTGTCACTCTTGATAATCAAGGGAGTGTTTTTATGTTTATTCGCAAGAACACTTATGATATAATAACCTACTTAAAATATAAGGTTTGGCATATGGCTTATGGTATTGCTTTTGATATAGATACGAATTGTTATAAAGATTTCATTAGAGAAAAATTCCCTGAATTAGATGAGGTGGAAGCTCTGAAAAAAGCTACATCAAGATTGACCAATGTGTATAAAGAGATAGAAGATGCTATGTATAGGGCAGGCTTTATAAGACTCCAAGGTTCTGTATATAGAACAGAAGAGAAAGATGACATAGACTCTGTATTTGATGCAGTTGATGAGCTATCTAGTATAGAAGGCTTAAAAGAGTGCGTGAAGAGTATTCATGGTTTCAGAATGGATGGATGGTCAGATATCAAAAAGCGTATTTAGCATAAGAGATAATGATAATATCTCCTCTTGTTTCAAAGCATAATCGGCTAAATAGTTTTAGTTGAGATTATACCTCTTGAGCGATAACCTCTCTTTTTATATCTCTCAGAGATATCCTCTTCTTTCTATATATGGAGTTTTCTAGCTTCTCTATGCTATCGCTATATTTTGTAGCATCGGTAGATATGAGTAGTGCTAGTAGCTCTTTGGGACTCTCTGTAGACTCTATCTCTTCCCTAAAGCTATCTATCTTTGCAGTCTCTCTGCCTTTTGGTGTCCATTTGATACTTTTGGCACTTAGAAATCCAGCTACAAATACTACTATATAGCTTACTAAAGTGGTGACCCAGCTCCAATCGTAGTGCATGCTTTTTGGTGAATCTATCTTGTCTATAAGCTTATCTTGGGCTACCTTCTCTATATCAAAGCTCTCTTTGCGTGTAGTGAGATAGTAGGACTTTTCACTTTTGGGATCAAAAGCCTTGATCTTGATAGGCTTTAGCTCAAAGCTCTCTTTTGCACTCAGTGCCAATGGATAGGTGATGGTCGAGTATGTGCCACTCTTGCTTCTGATAGTTTTGATTTGATTTTCACCTGTAAATACTCTATAGCTCTCACTCTTGGGCAGTATCTCTTTGAGTAGTGGTGGATATCCATGACCCTTGATGGATATAGTGATAGGTATCGGCTCATAGGCTTTTACCTTTTTTGTTTTGATGCTATATGTTAGTTTGAAATCACCCACTAGAGTCGTATCTTTTGGTAGCGGCTTTGCAGATATTTTGAGTGGTGGGAGAGATATGGGTATATCGGTCTTAGTGAGTCCTCTTGTGTTGTCTCTATCTCCTGAGAAGCTATATGCTACCTTTTCATCTGTCGTCACCATCTGAAGTAGATCAAAATTTATCTCTATAGTGCCTGCGACTAGAGGGTATATGAGATATGTGTACTCTACCTTGGCGGAGTGGTGGGTATCTTCATCTTTGGTATCTAATCTATAAGCCTCATACTTTTTGCTAGGTTTGATGTCAAATTTGAAAAGCATCACTTTGCTATGGTCTGTCTGCTCTATGTTTAGCTTCATTATGATAGGCTCTTTGACATATGGATGGTTTTTGTTTGTGGTAAATTTATAATCAAAACCATCTGCATATAGAGCCATGATGGCTGTCATCAATACCCATAAGACTCCTACTCTACCAAGGCTCTTTTTCATATATATATCCTTTGTTTATGAGTTCATATACTTTTGAGCTTTGTGGCTGTTGTTTGCCTCTGCTCTCTTGCAATATCTTTCTCTCTTTCTCTTTGGATTTTGTACTATTTTGAGTACCACTACCGCTGCCTGAATTTTGGTTATCATCACTATCTTTTGAGCTATCTTCATCACTAGCTTGTTTGGATGATGCACTACTATCTGATGATGGCTTAGATATAGATAGTTTGGATAGGTCTCTACTCTTTTTGAGTGCTACTACATTGAGATTGTGTAGTGCATCACTATCGTAGCCTATCTGTAGTACTTTGGTATAGTATCTGCTAGCTCTACTATACTGCTCTAGCTTGGCGTATGTGTTGGCTATATTGTAGTAGAGCATCTGCTTTATCTTTGGAGATGTTGACCTGATAGACTTATATATCTTTAGTGCTTTTTTGTAGTACCCATCCTTGTAATAGCTTGATGCAAGAGCTATCTGACTCTCTAGTGATATCTTATCTATCTTTTTGATATATCTATATGTGGAGTTGTAGTCACCATCATAATAACTCTCGTATGCTTGTTGCAGATGATAAGCATCAAAGATGGAAGCTGAGGCACTACCGCCCCATATCCCAACAAACATAATGAGATATTTGATTGCCCTAGTGTGCAACATCAAAAAGAGTAGTATTGCTATAGATAGTGGTATCTGGTATAGCTCTATATAGCTTTTTTGTTTTTTGGTGATAGTGGATTGTTGCATCTTGCTACTATCTATGGCATCCTCTATAGAGTTTGCTGTAGCCGTAGGCGTGGAGCTTGCCACTAGATAGTTGCCACCATAACTATCTGCCAATCTCTCTAGTAGAGGGTTTATGCGACTTACTACTAGATTGCCATCTTTGTCACGGAGTTTTGTGCCATTAGTGGTAGTGATGGTGCTTCCGACCTCTGTCCCTAGAGCCAATATGGTGAGTGATATGGATGAACTCTCTATGATCTCTCCCAATCTATCTATATCACTCTCCTCTCCACCATCTGTGATAAGTATGAGATTTTTTTCTGCCATTGGTAGAGTAGCTACCTTTTTTAGCAATCTCTCAAGCGATGTGCCTTTAGTCATAATGTTGTCTCTCTCGAGCGACTCCAAAGCTATAGATATGAGTTGATGGTCAGTAGTAGGTGGAGATAGCAATAGTGGATTTGTGGTAAATGCTATGAGTGTGATATTGTCACTTACATTTGATCTCAACAGTGCATTGATAGTATCTACTGCAAAGCTATATCTATCTGGAGCTATATCATCTGCTCTCATAGAGTATGAGACATCTAGTGCTATGATGATATCTCTAGCCTCTATCTCCATCTCTTGAGGCTCTTGTTCCCACACGGGTCTAGAGAGAGATATGACTAGAAGTACCAATATCACCATATGAGTAGTATCTTTCAACTCCTTAGGTCTATAGTAGTAGAGTATACCTATAGGTATAAGTAGCCATAGTAACCAAGGGTATATCATCATCTACTCCTCCTTTGCCATATGACCCAAAATAGTAATAGTACAAAAGCTAAGCCCAAAGGGTAGTAAAATAGCATATATCTATCGAGAAAGTTTTCACTTCTGATGGGACTAGGCTCAAGTGACTCTATCTCTTTATATACCTTTTGGAGCTGCTCTGCTGATGAAGCGGAGTATGATAGACCCCCACTCTCTTTGGCTATAGTCTCTAGTAGGGCTACATCGTATTCACTCTTCTTGCCTATACCTATGGTGTATATCTTTACCTTCTCATCTTTTGCCATCTTGACAGCATCTTTTGGGGAGGTTTTGCCTGCATTGTGATACCCATCAGTCAATAGTATGATGACTCTATTTTTTGCATTGCCATATGATAGTGTCACTAAAGATTGCACTATAGCGTCACCTATGGCTGTACTCTCACCAGCCACACCTACGGTAGTCATATCTAGCAGATATGAGAGTGCTGATAGGTCATAAGTGAGAGGCGAAGCACTATATGCAAATGTACCAAAGACTACTAGCCCCATGTTGTCATCTGCTCTATGTTTGATAAACTCTTGAGATAGCTTCGTGGTTATCTCATACTTATTTTTAAATCTATCCTTGGTGTCAAAACCACTCTCAGCCATAGAGCCACTAGCATCTATAGCTAGTACCAAATCTCTACCTCTTTTGTGGCTACTTGATGATGGATCATAGATGTATGGCTCAGATAGTGAGACCACCATCAGGGTATACAAGAGCATCTTTATCCAAGGATCTATACTAAAAAATGGACTCTCCTTGCCCACCCAATTTAGCTTAGGGAAATAGAATACCTCTATATGCTCTCTACACCACAAAAAACATGGAAGTAGCAGAAGAAGTATCAAAAAATATGGAGAGGCAAAGGCAAGATTCATATCTACTCTTATGTGGGTTTTGCTTAAGTTATTACTTCATATTATCTGCAAATCATACTTAAGCCTTATATCATTGTATCATATTTTTGTTTTATCTATTTTGACTATCTGTTTAATAATTCAGATTTAAAAGATATTAGGATAAAATAGAGAAAATCATATCACACTTAAGGCAATTTCCAATGATCGTACCCATAGAGCTACTAAATACCAAGACTATATCTTATGATATCACTATAGATTCGCTACCAAAGCTCAATTTCGATACCAAAGTAGTCATAGTCACCAATCCTACAGTATCTAGTCATCACCTTGACAAACTCCTAAGTATGATAGAAGCAAAAGAGCTAAGTGTTGTAACTATACCTGATGGTGAAGAGTATAAGACACTAGAGACGGTAGAGAGCATACTAGATCAACTCTTTGAACGAAAATTGGATAGAAAATCACTTCTTATCGCATTTGGTGGTGGAGTGATAGGAGATATGACAGGATTTACTGCATCACTATACCAAAGAGGTATCGACTTCATACAGATACCTACTACACTCTTGAGCCAAGTAGATGCAAGTGTGGGTGGGAAAACAGGTGTCAATAACAAGTATGGGAAGAACCTCATCGGAGCATTTTATCAGCCAAAAGCGGTATATATAGATCCTGAGTTTTTGACCACATTACCACCTAGAGAGTTCTCGGCAGGAGTAGCTGAGATAGTCAAAATGGCTGTAATGTTTGATAGTGACTACTTTGATATGCTTGAGAGTGCCGACTTTGATGATGAGGATATGCTCAAAGAGATTATCAAAAAGAGTGTGGAGATCAAAGCTAATGTTGTCAATCAAGACGAGAGAGAAGCAGGCATAAGGGCTGTACTAAACTATGGACATACATTTGCTCATGTCATAGAGAATGAGACTAACTATACAACATATCTACATGGAGAGGCTGTAGCTATAGGTATGGTAATGGCAAATAGATTGGCTATAGAGTTAGATATGATGTCACTTGCTGAGAGTGATAGGGTGACAGCCTTGTTACAAAAATTTAATCTACCTACAGATTACAATATATCTAGTGTAGAAGATTTCTATGAACACTTCTTTTTGGATAAAAAGAGTGCAAATAGTAGTATAAAGTTTATACTGCCAGTTGGTATAGGTAACTACTGTATCAAAACAGATATAGATGAGTCGCTAGTCAAGAGAGTATTGTCTGAGTTTGAGGTCGGTAGATGAGCTTAAGATATCTACTATTTGTACCTCTGATATTTTTATCTATATCGCATGCAGAGTTGTCGGCCGAAGAGGGTGGTGCATTAAAACATTTAGAAAATATCAAAGAGATTATTACGGCAGGATTGTCATCAAAAAAGGATGAAGCACCCAAAGATGATAAAAAAGAAAAAAATAACCATGCCAATAAGTGGCAAGAGAAGAGAGATACCATAAATCTGCTTCTTAAAAGAAAGAGAGAATTGGATGAATCTCTAAAGACAAATAATATATGGTCAAAGGTCTATAGTAACTATCACACATATCTGTATCTTATAGATGAACAAAAAAAGACTCAAGAGCAGATAGAGACCCTAGAAAATAGAATAAACCTTACATCAAAAGAGAAAGAGGGATTGTCAAGACTCAAAAGTAAAGCCAAAACAATAGCAGGTAAACTGCAACTACTAGAGGAGTATAAAAAAGATCCATTTAAAGAGCTTATAAAGCCAATGCCACTAGAGGAGATACCGTCTGTCACAAATCCCATAGCTATAATCACAGCTATGTCATACAAGAAGAAGCTACTATCAGAGCAAGATATGTTTAACAATCGCTATATATCTCTCAAACAGATAGTTGATAAATTTCAAGAAGAGAGCAAGATACTTGAGGAGCTCATAAAGCTTGATGGTGATAATGAAGAGTATATAGAGAATCTAAAAAAGGTTAATGAGAGACTAAAGATATATAAGCCAGTATTGGACATATTTACAACAACAAAAAATGTATATACCAAAAAAGTAGACGAGATAAAATTAAAACTCAATAGAGAGATCAAAAGAGAGATGAGTAAAGCTGCTGCTATAGGTGGCATACTACTCTTCTTTTTTGCTATATTTCTATTGGGTAAGTTTTTGGCACACAGATATATGGCAGAAAATGACCGTTTTTATATGATAAACAAGATACTAAATATCACATTTATTACACTTCTTGTCGTCATAATACTCTTTTCATATATAGAGAATGTTAGTTATCTAGTGACTGTACTTGGATTTGCATCTGCTGGTATCGCTATCGCTATGAAAGATTGGTTTATGAGTCTTATGGGGTGGTTTGTTATCATAATAGGCGGTACTATTCATGTGGGTGATAGGGTTAAATTTGTCAAAGATGGAGTAGAGTATGTAGGTGATATAGTAGATATATCTGTGATGCGTATGACACTCCATGAGGATGTGACACTTACCACATATATGCACAATAGACGGGGTGGCAGGATGATATTTATACCCAACAATTTCATCTTTACCGATATGATAGCCAACTATTCACACTCTGGACTCAAGACTGTATGGGATGGTATAGACTTTGTGATTACATTTGATTCTGACATATCCAAAGCGTCATCAATAGCCAAAGAGGTAACAAAAAAGTACTCCAAGGGGTATACGGATATCACTAGAAAGCAGCTAAATAAGCTAAGGAGTAGCTATAGTATCCGCAATACAAATGTAGAACCGAGAATACTTAGCTTTATAGAGCCATATGGTGTCAAGATAAGTAGTTGGTATTTGACAAACGCATATGCTACACTTACCCTAAGAAGCACTATATCACAAGAGATTATAGAGAGGATACAAGCAGAGGAGAGTGTGCATTTGGCATTCCCTACTCAATCTATATATGTAGATAAGGATGTGCGAAAACCACCAATAGTACCAGAAGATATAGAGTCAGATGATGAAGTAGTGTTATCATGAAAAAGGTATACTTCAAAACCTTTGGGTGTCGTACAAATCAGTTTGATACGCAAGTTATGATCTCAAAGCTTAGTGATTTTGAGCTATCGGATGATGAGAGTAGTAGCGATATAGTGGTGGTCAACTCATGTACTGTCACCAATGGAGCAGATGCTTCAGTAAGAGGCTATATCAACTCTATCAAACGCAAAAACCCAAATGCCAAAGTGATATTGGCAGGGTGTGGTTCCCACTCCAAGGGTGAAGCACTCTTTGAAGACAATAAGGTATTTGGTGTCATGGGACACTCAGAAAAGGAGAATATCAATGAGATACTCCAAAAGAGTGATAGGTTTTATGAGATAGGTGATCTAAAACATATAGACTCTACTATAGTAGAGGAGTTTGTAGGCAAGAGTAGAGCCTTTATCAAGATACAAGAGGGGTGTGACTTTCGCTGCTCATACTGTATCATACCGTCAGTCAGAGGAGATGCTAGAAGTCATAGTGAAGATACTATATTGACTCAGATTGAGAAGTTGGCATCCAATGGTTTCGGTGAATTTATACTTACAGGTACAAATGTAGGTAGCTATGGCAAGGATCAATCTAGCTCTATGGCAAAGCTACTAAAGAGGATGAGTCTCATCAGGGGTGTGAGACGCATACGATTGGGAAGTCTTGAGCCTATACAGATAGATGATGAGTTCAAAGAGTTGTTAGATGAGCCATGGATGGCAAAACATCTACATATAGCGCTACAACACACTAGCGATAAGATGTTGGAGGTGATGAATAGACGCAATAGATTTGATAGCGACCTCAAGCTTCTTGAAGAGATTGCATCTAGAGGTTATGCACTAGGTACGGACTATATAGTAGGGCATCCTGGCGAGAGTGATGAGATATGGAGAGAGGCTATGAAGAGAGTAGAGGCATTGCCCCTCACCCATATACATGCTTTTAGTTACTCTAAGCGAGACGGTACACCATCAGCAACGATGAGACCAGAGATCAATGGAGATATAGCAAAAAACAGACATCGAGAATTGAGAGATATAATCAAAGAGAAAAATTTTCTATTTCGCAGAGAGAACCAGAGTGGACTAGAGGTACTGCTAGAGAGTGGCAAAGATGGTGTTTTCCATGGGTTTGATCAATACTTCAATAGGGTTGCGGTGAAGTCATCAGAAGATCTTAGTAGTAACTGGGTGCTACTCAATGATGTGGAGGTAGAGCGTGAAGAGAATAGAGCAAAAATCTAAAAATAAAAATTTCAAAATCATTATAGGGTTAGTGGTCGCACTTGTAGTACTTATACTATTTGCAATTTTTAGAGATGATAGCAGACCAATAACAGCTGTAGAGGCTAGCAAAATATATAAAGATAATCTCATAGAGAAGATAATACTTGATGACTCATATATATATCTAGTGACAAAAGATAAGAGTTACAAGATATACAAAGGATCTATCAATACAAAGGTTTTGTTTCAAAAATATCCTGTAGAGGTAGCAGAAGATAGAAGCTATCTGCTCGAACTGCTATATCTATTTATTATTATAGGTGCATTTTTCTTGCTATTTAAAGCTATGAAAAAGAGTAGAAATGATCAGTTAAAGATACTAAACAGAGAGATAGAGCAAGCAGAAGAGATATCGAAACCTGAAGATATCAAGGCTATAGAGTCGAGTGTTACATTTTCTGATGTGGCAGGTATCAAGGATGTCAAGGATGAGTTAGAGGAGATAATAGACTTTTTGAGAGTACCAGAGAAGTATAAAAGATTGGATATATCTCTACCTAAAGGTGTGCTACTTATAGGACCTCCAGGCGTAGGCAAAACACTCATATCCAAAGCTGTAGCAGGTGAAGCAGGAGTACCATTTTTTTATCAAAGTGGTGCTTCATTTGTCCATATATATGTAGGTATGGGTGCAAAGAGAGTGAGCGAATTGTTCAAAAAAGCTAAGCAGATGGCACCTAGTATTATATTTATAGATGAGATAGACTCTGTTGGGAAAAGTCGTGGAGAGTTCCGAAATGATGAGAGAGAAGCTACACTCAATCAGCTTCTTACAGAGATGGATGGTTTTGAAGATAGTTCGGGTGTCATAGTGATAGGTGCTACCAACAAGGTCGATATGCTTGATGAGGCACTCCTAAGAGCTGGTAGATTTGATAGACGCATACATATATCACTACCAGATAAGTACGATAGAGCCAAAACACTAGAGTTGTATTTGGCAAAAAAACCTCATGATGTCAACTTAGAGCAGGTAGCCAAAATGACTGTAGGATTCAATAGTGCAGCACTATCTACACTCACTAATGAGGCAGCTCTTCATGCTATGAGGGCAGACAGAAAAGTGATCTTGATAGATGATTTTATAGCAGTCAAAGAGAAGGTACTGTTGGGCAAGCGAAAGATAATGAGCTTCAGCGATGAGGAGAGAGTCATACAGGCTGTATATCAAGGTGCCAAAGCACTCATAGCTACTTGGTTTGATGTAGAGTTCGACAGGATAGGCATAGTTACTACACGGATAGTAGAGCAAGATCGTGAGATAGTGTCAAAGAGTCAGATCATCAACCGCATCAAGGTACACTTGGCAGGTAGTGCAGCTACACAAAGGGAGTATAAAGAGAAGTTCACCAATGCAGGTGGTGATATAGCTCAAGCCAAATCATTAGCACGACAACTTATAGAAAACTACTCTATGGGGGATCATTTTAGTAGTGATGCAAGAGAGATAGAGACTATATTGCAGAGTGCTTATGATGATGTCTCTACCATACTAGACAAGATGAGTGATACACATAAAAAAATCACTAGATATATACTAGACGAAGAGAATATAACACAAGAGGATACACAGGAGATTATCCGTGAGATATTTTAATGGTTTTTCACTAAAGGGAGAGAGTGAACTATTTTCAGATTATATAGATGAGGGTGACTTTACGGTAGCAGGCTTCAGCTATGGAGCTCAGTTGGCATTTGAGTACCTCTACCATGAAAACAGAGATAGAGTAGATAGACTCATACTTATATCTCCAGCCTATTTTCAAGAGGAGAAGAGTAGCTTTGTGCGAACCCAGCTTAGATACTTTAACCATAACAGAGAGTCGTATATAGATCAATTTTTAAAAAATGTATCATACCCTAGCGATATAGATTTGAGTAGATATCTACAGCTTGGAAGTAGTGATGAGTTGAAGTCGCTACTATCCTATAGATGGGATGCCGACAAGATGAGAGAGCTTATAGAGAGAGGTGTAGATATAGATGTATATATAGGTGGCAGAGATCAGATAGTAGATAGCCACAAAGCATTTGATTTTTTCTCAAACATTACGACCACATATCTCATCAAAGAGAGTGGACATATAATAGTCTAATATTTGTCAACTTTAAAGCGATTATCAAATGAATGCAATCAAAATAGTATTTAAAGTTAATAGATACATTGGTAAATATATTAGCTAATTTTAGTTTCTGATTTTGTTTAAAAGGGTTATATGTAAAATTGAAGTTTTGTATTTATGGTGCGGCAGAGAGGATTTGAACCTCCACACCCGTAGGGCACTACCCCCTCAAGGTAGCGTGTCTACCGTTCCACCACTGCCGCACTGTAGACTAACTATATATAAATGAGGAAAACTTAAAAGCTTAAGTTGTGACGGCATTATACCGTCATAAACTTAAACTTGGCTTATATTAACCTATGAATGGGTTAGCATAAAGAGCGATCAATGCGATAACAAGTGTATAGATAACTTGTGCTTCGATCATAGCAAGAGCGATAAACATAGTAGTCATCAATTTACCACCAAGACCTGGGTTTCTAGCTGTACCAGCGATAGTTGCAGCAGATGCACTACCCATACCGATCGCACCACCAGCAGCAGCAAGACCAAGACCAACACCAGCAGCGATTACTGAGTATGCTTTGATCATAGATTCGCCATCTTCACCAGCGAATGCAACAGCACCAAGTGCCAAGAAAAGTAAGAAAAACTTTTTCATATTAATATCCTTAAAATAAAATGGGTTTAGAGTCCCTCTACGACTATCTCTCAAAAGTCTGTTCGGCTTGCGTATCCCTACTTATCACTTCATTAAGACGGCGTTATTTTATCTTAAGTATCATTAAATTTCGATTATATGCTATAATAAAAGAGATATAAATTTTATTTTGGGTGATGGTATGAAGAGATTTGAGTATGAGAGTATGTTGGAGATAGTAGAGTGGTGCGAAGAGGGACTATCTAGTGCGAATAGTTTAGATATAGTAAGCTTTCAAGTACCAGACTCAGATATAGCAGACTCGCCATATCCATATCGTTCTTTTAGAGTGTGGAGTGATTTGGCTACACTTCTCTTTTGTCGTATGCTTACTCCTCATGTAGATAGCAGTGGATATATAGTGATAAGATTTCAAAAACTAAATAGAGATGACTCTTTTCATGCACAAAATCCAATATGTGACAGAGAGAGATATGGTGTAGAGTCAAAATTTGCACAGATAGATAAGAGTAGTCAACCTACATTTCTCTTTGCATATAGGGAGGCTCTTCGTAGTGTCAAGATAGCTCAAAAGAGACAGATACTCAATCTGGGCATAAATAGTGGGGATGAGTTTGAGTTTATAAGAGATATATTGCCTAGTGAAGTATACAAGAAGATACTATTTATAGGTGTAGACTATAGTCAATCAGCCATCCATAGAGCAGAGGAGAGGTTCGGTGAAAATAGTAGATTTTATTGCCATGATATCAATAATTTATCAGAGCTTAACTTGCCAAAGTCAGACCTCATCATCTCCATAGGTACACTACAGAGTCGCGATATAGATTTCAAACCACTATTTATGTCGCTTGTACAAAATAGTCTCTCTGATGATGGGAGTATGATACTTGGTTTTCCAAACTCTAGATGGATAGATGGTGAGATGATATATGGAGCAAAAGCACCAAACTACACAAACTCAGAACTATCTCTAGTGATAAAAGATATATATTTTTGCAAAAAGTATCTACAGCAACATAGATTTAGGGTTACTATCACAGGTAGAGAGTATCTATTTTTGACTGCTACAAAGATAGGAAGAGCTCGAAGTGCTAGATCATGATCTGTTTTTATCTATAGCAGATATGTGAAGAGATATCAGGCTAGAGACGATGATAGCCATATAGAAGACTCCTGCTATAGCTTCCATATAGACAAAAAACTCCGATATGTTATTGGTCGGTAGTATATCACCATAACCTAGTGTAGTGAGTGTCACGAAGCTATAGTATGCTACATGAGAAAATATCTCTCGCCAATTACCTACCTCGTACTCTATCCCAGAGAATGATTGAGGATCTACTACCAGTATAAACAGATATATGGTCGCCCATATAAGTCCAAGAAGCATATATAGTGTTAATGAGCCTATAAGCTTATTGAGGTCTATATCGCCTGAAAATAGTATCTGTTTGGCAGTAGCACTAAATGCCCCTACAAAAAATATGAGTAGTACAAGCAGCATGAGATATACATATAGATTGTGAGAAAAGAATTTACTAAGAATAGTAAGTATGGTAAATGATACTATAATAGTATAGAGAGACCATCTCCAAGTTGCATCTTTTTTTATGCTCTGTATGGTTACTATAAACATAGATAGTGTGACTAAAGAAAATATATCTTCTATCCAGCTCTCACCTATCTCTGCCACTACAGCTGAAGAGAAGAGAAGTGTAATGAGGGATAAAAATAGGTATGTAAAGTTATTTTTGTGTGTAATTTGCTTCATTGATTGTCGATTCATGTTTTGGATGGTACGCCCATCAGGATTCGAACCTGAGACCTTCGGTACCGCAAACCGATGCTCTATCCAGCTGAGCTATGAGCGCACATATTTTGTAAGAGTCGCATTTTATCAAAATAAAACTTAAATTTTGCAAAATTAATATATATCTTATCTGCTTATTATATAATTTCTAAAACTCAAGGGAGATAGAATGGTCAAAATATTTACAATAGTAGCTGTACTATTATCTGCCACTCAAATATATGCAAAGGGTAGAGTCGTATCTGAGCAGATGGTAGGTAGTATGCTTATGGTGGGTTTCTATGGTACTTCGGCAAAGAGAGATAGTCAAATATGTAGAGATATCAAGAGATATAACTTGGCAGGAGTTATACTGTTTGACTTCAACCCTACAGATAGGAGTAGACCTAAAAATATATCCAATAAAAAGCAGTTGGCACAGCTCACAAGAGAGTTGAAGGCTTGCAGTAGAGATGGTAAGCTACTTATAGCTATAGACCAAGAGGGTGGAAGAGTGCAGAGACTCAAATCAAAGTATGGATTTTATGGTAAGTTTCTAAAGGCATCAGATATATCTAAGCTCAAAGACGCTCAGATAAAATCTCACTATACTCATATGGCAAAAGAGCTAAAGAGTGTAGGTCTCAATTATGACTTGGCACCTGTTGTGGATCTGGATATAAATCCAAAAAATCATGTCATACATGGATTGGGTAGATCGTTTGGTAGTGATCCTAAAAGGGTGGCAAAGTATGCTTCACTCTTTATAAGTAGTATGCATGATAGTGGTGTATTGACTTCACTCAAACACTTTCCTGGACATGGCTCATCTACAGGAGATACACACAAAGGTTTCGTAGATGTGACCAATCAATGGCAATCAAAAGAGCTAGAGCCATACAAGATATTGATATCGCAAAATAGAGTAGATACTGTAATGGTAGCACATGTATACAACAAAAACTTAGACCCAAAGTACCCAGCAACACTCTCAAGCAAGATCATTAATGGCAAGTTGAGAGGTGAGCTAGGATTTAGAGGTGTGGTGATAACTGATGATATGCAGATGGGTGCTATAGGTGTCTACTCTCTCAAGGATAGGATAAGACTCGCTATAAATGCAGGAAATGATATACTACTATTTGGAAATCAGTTAAACCCTCGAAGTACAGTATCTACCAAAACTCTAATAGATACCATTATATCACTCGTAAATAGCAAATCTATAAACCCAAAATCTATTCGTAATGCAAATATTAGAGTAAAAAACCTAAAAAATAGACTCTAAAGTGTATAATTATCACATCAATAACAAATCATAAGGAATAGATAGATGAAACAAGTACCTATATTAGTATTGGATTTTGGCTCACAATATACACAGCTCATAGCAAGAAAGCTCAGAGAGAGTGGAGTCTACTGTGAAGTAGTGCCATATAGAGAGAGCATAGAGGATATCAAAGCGAAAAAACCTCAAGGTATCATACTATCGGGTGGACCAGCATCTGTCTATGCAGAGGATGCCTATAAGCCTAGTGAAGAGATATGGGATTTAGGGCTACCAATTATGGGTATATGCTATGGTATGCAACTCATCACTCAACATTTTGGTGGCGAGGTAGTGCCAGCAGATCACCATGAGTATGGTAAAGCGAAATTAGAGATAGGCAACTCTCCAATATTTAAGGGCATGAATAGTGGTGAAACTGTATGGATGAGTCATGGTGACAAGGCTCAGAGGTTGCCTGATGGATTTAGTGCTATAGGAAGTAGTGAAAACTCTCCATATGCAGCTATAGCAGACGAAGATAGAAAAATATACGCATTTCAATTTCACCCCGAGGTTCACCACACTACAGAGGGTACAAAGCTACTTAAAAACTTTGCCAAATATATATGTGGGTGTGATAGTACTTGGAATATGGGAGGCTTTGCCAAAGAGAAGATCGAAGCTATCAAAGCACAAGTAGGTGATAAAAAAGTACTATGTGGTGTGAGTGGTGGAGTGGATAGCTCTGTAGTGGCTGCTATGCTCAACGAAGCACTACCAAAGGAGCAGCTTATATGTGTATTTGTAGATCAAGGATTGCTTCGCAAAGATGAAGCCCTACAGGTGCAAAATATGTTTAGGATGCTAGATATCCCACTTATTACTATAGATGCCAAAGATGAGTTCATGCATGTTTTGGCAGGTGTAACGGATCCAGAAGTGAAGAGAAAGGCTATTGGAGAGAAGTTTATTGAAGTGTTTGATAGAGAGGCAAAAAAGCATACTGATGTAGCATTCTTGGCTCAAGGTACACTATATACAGATGTGATAGAGTCTGTATCTGTCAAGGGTCCATCTAAGACTATCAAATCTCACCACAATGTAGGCGGACTTCCTGATTGGATGACTTTTGATCTAGTAGAGCCTCTTAGAGAGATTTTTAAAGATGAGGTGCGAAAGCTAGGTTTGGAGCTAGGTCTTCCGAAAGATATGATAGGTAGACACCCATTCCCTGGACCTGGACTTGCTATTCGTGTGATGGGTGAAGTCAATGAGGAGGCATTGAGACTACTTCGTGAATCGGATGCTATAATGCAAGAGGAGCTAAAGGCTACTGGATATTACGATAAAGTATGGCAAGCTTTTACAGTCCTTCTCAATGTCCAATCAGTAGGAGTGATGGGTGACAATAGGACTTATGACAATACAGTATGTATAAGAATGGTAGAGTCTGTAGATGGCATGACTGCCACATTTGCACATATACCACATGATGTATTGGAGAGTATGAGTAGAAGGATCATAAATGAAATAGATGGTATCAATCGTGTAGTGTATGATATCAGCTCAAAGCCACCTGCTACTATTGAGTGGGAGTAGGGCTGCTATTTAGGGCGTATGGGTGAGCGTATTTTTGCTCTGTTGCCCAGTCCTAAAATTCTGTTTTTCTCTTCTCTGTCAATTTTGTCGGAGAAAATTTATATATAAAATGTGTCGTATCATTGCTTGACTCTACAGATATCAAAACACTATTTTTGTCACATATTTGACCAACTATCTCAAGCCCTAGACCAAATCCTATCTCTATGGATGATTCTCGGTGATATGGCTCAAATATCTTTTTTGTATCCGTTATCTTTTTGGAGTTTGTTGTAAACTTAAGTATGACTGCATCACTCTTTTTGAGTGAAACTACTATATCGCTACCTTTCTTGGCAAACTTGATAGCATTTGAGAGATTGTTGTCTACTACTCTCTGTAGCTCCATATCGTTGAAATATATACCTATACCACTCTCTATATCTGTGATGATTTTGTGTTGATTGCCTATGGCTATCTCTTCAAAAAACTCTACCCTATCATATATAAATCTACTAAAGTCTATCCACCCTTTATTGTATGTGAGTCTATCTTTTTTGACCATATAGCTAAGATCATCATATATGTTTGATATCATCTTAGATGCAGCCTCTATCTTGCGTAGATATCTATTTTCTCCATATTTGATCTTGTATATATCTATGTGGGTCATGATGACTGCTAGTGGAGTATTGACTTCATGTATAGAGTGCTTGATGAAACTATCTTGAGCTTTTACTAGTGAGTCACTATATAGCTTTTCTCTCTCTAATAGTTGATTTTGTTTCCTGATATTCTCTGTCTTCTCTTTGACTTTTTTCTCTAGCGATAGATTCATCTCTTTGAGTTTCTCTTTTCTCTGATGTATCTCCTTTACCATTATATTTATATATTTTACCATTTTTTTAAACTCACATAGATGTATCTCATCTGCATCTATGGTAGTATAACTCTTTGATGATTTTTTAAAAAATTGGCTAAAGGTATCTATCTCTTTAGATATGATATTGTTGACTATGGTTACCAATATAAATCCTAGACCAGAGAGTATCACAGCTAAAGATAGTATAATCATTAGATACTTGATAAGTCTCTCCTTGAGAGCTAATCTCTCTGCTTTTATGAGCTTCTCCACTTCATCTAGATATACTCCTGTGCCTACCATCCAACCCCAAGGTTTGAATGATTTGGCATATGATACCTTTGGAGTGAGTGTGCCTGTGGTTGGTTTCGTCCATCTATATCTTACGAAACCACCATCAGGTTTTTGCGATGCAGATATAAGCTCCTTGATAACCTGTGTACCGTTACTATCTCTGAAATCATACATACTTTTACCTATATCTTCATTTTGTATAGGATCAGAGAGTTTGATACCTTTGTTGCTGTATATGAAGATATAGCCAGTACCATCTTGGCGACCATATAGATGCTCTATAGCATTTATAACTTGTTTTTTTAGTATATCTTCATCTACTGCTGAGTGTTTATTGTTGTATTCATGGCTAATGAAGTCCAATACCCTATTGGTATCAAACTTGATACTCTCTTTTTGTCTTTTTATATACTTCTCTTTGATGTTTGATATCTCATTATCAAAATCATTATACTCTTCATGTATGACAAGTGCTATAAAGAGTGCTATAAAGAGTAGCATTACCAACATACCCCATATGTGTATATTGGTGATGCTTTTGTTGGGAAACAAGATGGGTTCTGCTTCTTAGTTGATGACTATCTTTTCGACTACATTGAGTCCAAATCCACTCAATCCTACGAACTCCGTATCTCTATTGGTGGTGAGTAGATTGATATCTTTGATACCCAAATCTTTGAGTATTTGAGCCCCCACTCCAAACTCTTTGGCTTGCTCTTGCGATATGATTTTGGTATCTAAAAAGACTAGTGTTCCGCCATTTTGCTTGAGATACTCTATGGAGTTGTTGAGTGCATCAAATCGTTTGTCATTGAGTATAAGGTCTATATCACTTCCTATATTATGAAACTTTACATTAGCTCTCTCATGAGCCTTGTAGAACTGTATCACCTTATGCTCTCTAGCTAGATGATCTCTGTATGTAATGGAGTTTACTTTCATACCTCTGAGTTGACTCTCCTCCTCCTCTACTCTGCGTACTAGCTTTTCATTTGCTAGTCTATACTCCACTATATCAGATATATAGACTATAGGCATATCATGCTCTTTGGAAAAGATCTCCAGATCATCCATTCTCGCCATCTTGCCATCATCTTTGATGATTTCACATATTACTGCTGCTGGAGCAAGTCCTGCCAATTTACATAAGTCAACTGATCCTTCGGTATGTCCTGTGCGTACAAGTACGCCACCATCTTTGGCTATGAGGGGGAATATGTGACCGGGACGCACAAAGTCACTACTGGAGGTGAGAGGGTTGGAGAGCTTAGATATACAATCATCTCTCTCATGTGCAGATATGCCAGTAGTAGCTGTAGTGGAGTCTATCGATACAGTAAATGCTGTCTCATGGTTGGATACATTGTTTTCTACCATTGGAATGAGATCTAATTTTTGAGCTATCTCCTTGGTGACAGGTGTGCAGATGAGTCCTCTAGCCTCTTTTGCCATGAAGTTGACCATATCTGGCGTACTAAATGTAGCTGCATATACTAAATCACCTTCGTTTTCTCTATCTTCGTCATCCATCATGATGATCATCTTGCCTCTTTTTATCTCCTCTATGGCTCTCTCTACTCGTTCTATGGCTTTGCTGGGCATATATTCTCCTACTTTTAAAGTCTGCACTAGGCTAGTTTGTTCTATTTTTTTAGTATTATACCACCCTCTGCTTCATCTTAAAGAGAAATTTTTGAACTTTTTTGCAAAAACCCTTGACAAATATCTATTTTTGGGCTATAATGCCGTCCACATAAGCAATAGACTTATGAGTGATGGGGTATCGCCAAGCGGTAAGGCACCAGTTTTTGGTACTGGCATTCGGGGGTTCGAATCCCTCTACCCCATCCATCTTAATTGTCGCGGGATAGAGCAGTTTGGTAGCTCGTTGGGCTCATAACCCAAAGGTCGTTGGTTCAAATCCTTCTCCCGCAACCAAAAGATATAACATATCTTTATTTATACTTCAATAGATCTTTTTGTTGATGTTAATTGTCGCGGAATAGAGCAGTTTGGTAGCTCGTTGGGCTCATAACCCAAAGGTCGTTGGTTCAAATCCTTCTTCCGCAACCAAAATCAATCATAATTATTTTACAACTTTCATATAAAAATCAAATACAACTTATATCTACTACCTACCGAACGGTTTAGTCGAAGCATAATCTATTAGATTTGCTTACAAAACCGATGCGGTTTAGCTATAGTGCTACAAGTTCATCCGAATACTTATCGGCAGTATATGGCTCAAAGTGTGATTTGTAGTAGTGGTAGTGGTCTGAGTTTTTGTGTCCATCTAGTGCTTTTTCATCTCTCCAACTCTCTAGTACTACAAATGTATTTGGCTTCTCTACCATCTGATGTATATGGTAAAATAGACATCCATCTTCTGCTCTTGATGGCTCTACCATATCTCTAAGCAGAGCCTTTAACTCCTCTATATTCTCATCTTTTGCTACAAAAATAACCTGTTTTGTGATAGTCATGAAATCTCCTAATATGTTTTGATTTTATTTATCTATACGATATCTGCCCTATTGTCTATGGGATTCTTACTTTTATGATGATAAAAAACAGAAAGAGAGTGCCAATAAGATAGTAGAGAGATTATCAATTTAAAATCATCTGCACCACAGTAGAGACTGAGATACAGATGATAATTTGTCCTAGAGCGAGATGAGCTTAGCTCAATACCTCTTTGACTGCTTTGCCTATCTCTGCTGGCGAGATGACGACTTTGACACCTGCTGCTTCTAGTGCATCCATCTTCTCTTTGGCAGTTCCTGCACTACCACTAATAATAGCACCTGCATGTCCCATTCTCTTGCCTGCTGGAGCAGTTTGACCCGCGATAAATGCTACTACTGGCTTGGTAATATTCTCTTTGATGAATGCGGCTGCTTGTATCTCAAGATCTCCACCTATCTCACCTATCATTACGATAGCTTCTGTCTCATCATCATCTTGGAACATTTGAAGAAGTTGTTTATAGCTAAGTCCAATGATAGGATCTCCACCTATACCAACTGCCGTAGTGATACCATACCCCTCGTTGCATACTTGGTTTGCACCCTCATAAGTGAGAGTACCTGACTTACTGATGAGTCCTACATTACCCTTCTTGAAGATGTTTCCAGGCATGATACCTATCTTGCACTCCTCTGCTGTGATGATACCTGGGCAGTTTGGACCTATGGTCATCATACCATTTTTGGTAGCACAAGCTTTTGCTGCTTGCATATCTTTCACTGGAGCACCCTCTGTGATGATAACTGCTAGCTCTATGCCAGATACAGCCGCCTCCATCACTGCATCAGCTACAAATGCAGGTGGCACAAATATCATACTCACAGTAGCACCTGTAGCCTCTACAGCATCTTTGACAGTGTTAAATACTGGCTTACCAAGATGCTCCTGTCCACCCTTGTTTGGTGTGACACCACCAACAATTTGAGTACCATAAGCCAAACACTGCTCCGCATGGAATGTACCCTCTTTACCTGTAAAACCTTGAACTATAACTTTTGTATCTTTATTTACTAAAATTGACATTTATACTACTCTCCTTTTGCTGCTGCTACGGCTTTGGCTGCACCATCACCTAGATCATTTCCAACTATGATATTTGAAATATTTGCATTTTGCAAAATCACTGCTGCTTCTGCTGCATTTGTGCCATCAAGTCTTACAACGACTGGCACATTTACATCTGTGATCTTGGTAGCCTCTAGTATACCATTGGCAATTCTGTCACATCTCACGATACCACCAAATATATTGACAAAGATAGCTTTGACATTTGGATTTTTGAGAATGATTTCAAACCCTTTTGCTACTGTCTCAGCACTAGCAGTACCACCCACATCTAGGAAATTGGCAGGTGTACCACCCATGTAGTTGATAGTGTCCATTGTACCCATTGCTAGACCAGCACCATTTACCATACAGCCTATCTCACCATCAAGAGCGATATAGCTTAGACCATATTGACTAGCTTCTCTCTCATCAGCATCCTCTTCGGATATATCTCTCATATCCTCTATGTCTGGATGTCTACCTAATGCAGAGTCATCAAAGCCCATTTTTGCATCAAGAGCCAAAAAGTCACCTGAACCTGTCTTGATAAGAGGATTTACCTCTATCATCTCTGCATCATTTTCCATATATACATCATATATAGCTTTTGCAAATTTTATCATTTTGCTCTGCTCTTGTTTGTCTGTAATGCCTAGACCAAACACAAGCTCTCTACCATGAAAACCTTGAAAGCCAAAAGCTGGATCTATAGGTACTTTGATGATCTTTTCAGGTGTCTCATGTGCTACAGTTTCTATATCCATACCACCCTCTGTAGAAGCCATGATTATAGGCATCTCAGCGGCTCTATCCAAGACTACAGATAGATATAGTTCATCTACTATATCTGCACCCTCTTCGATATAAACTTTTTGCACCAATTTACCCTCTGGACCTGTTTGGTGAGTCACAAGTGTCATGCCCAATATTTCAGTGGCAAGCTCTCTTACTTCATCGAGAGATTTAGCTAGCTTTACACCACCTCCTAGACCTCTACCACCTGCATGGATTTGTGCTTTTACTACCCATATATCACCACCTAGCTCTGCTGCATTAGCTACTGCTTGATCTGGTGTGTTGGCTATGATACCTCTAGGTGTTGGTACACCATATTTGGCAAATATCTGTTTTGCCTGATACTCATGAATATTCACGAAGACTCCTTTTGTTACGATAAGTTGCCGTATTATACGCCTTTATAAATAAAATCTTATGAATAGTATTAGCAAAACAATTAATTTTTGATATGGTGCTAACTATCTACACACAATTTAAAAATTGAACTCTCCAATAAATATAAAATTTTTTATCTGCTGGCGGTCTGGATCTATATGTGGTTTTGTTGAATTTAAATGGCTTTGGTAAGAAAATATTGAATTTGCAATGTCACTGTATCATCTTTGCTGAATATCTGTTTGTGCTATATAAATAAAGTAGAGATTTGTTGTAAAATGATTTTTACAAATAAAAAATGTTATAATCCTTTAGTTGAAAATATAAACTCACTAGAGTGTTTTGGTGGACTAAGGATAATAAAATGGCACTATTTTTTGTAGATGTCGAGGCTACTGGTCTTGACTTGGAGAATGATCGTATCATACAGTTGGCACTCATAAAGAAAGATGGTGATACTATAGAGAGCTATAGTGATCTATGCTATACCGATCTAAAGATGAGCTACTCAGCTATGGGTGTACACAATATAACACCTGAGATGATAGAGGATAAGTATTGGCCATATGAGACCGATAGTTACATGGCACTAGAGAAGGGAAATGTGGAGAGTAACTATTTTGTATCACATGGCAATGAGTTGGATATAGCGATGCTGGAGAATGAAGGCATGGAGCTAAAGATGAAGAGAGTAGATACAGATAAGTGCTCTAGGCATTTGCTAAAAGATGCTGAGGATTATAAGCTACAGACGCTTAGATATCAGTATGGTCTATATAAGGTAGAGAAAGATGTAGCCAAATCACTAGGTATAGGTGATATAAAAGCACATGATGCCTTGAGTGATGTATTGTGGCACTATCTGCTGTGTGAGCTACTGCTTGAGAGGGTAGATGGAGGTATAGATAAGCTAGTGGAGTTGACTGAGACTCCTGTATTGTTAGAGAAGATCACATTTGGTAAGTATAAAAACAAAAATATGACATTTGAAGAGCTATTTGCTACCGACCCTGCCGACTTTGTATGGATGTATAACAATATAGCTAAAAATTGGCCAGATCTTGAGTATACTGTAGAGCATTGGCTCAAGACAAATCCACACTATTGGAATATGGCTAGAGAGGAGAGGAAAAAATCCTCTTGGTTTGATTGATTTAATGGTATAATAAAAAATATAAATTATTGCAAGGAAGCAGATGGCAAATAGAGCTAGAGTATTGATAGATTGTGATGATGCCAAAGGGTTGGTATATCACTTTAGTAAGATATTTTATGATAGAGAACTCAATGTAGATACCAATAGAGAGTTTGTAGATAAAGATCGCAGTAAATTTTTTATGCGTAGTGTAGTGACAGGTGATTTTGATGTAGATGAGCTGAGAGATGCCATCATATCTGTAGCACCCCAAGGTGCACACATCAGAGTAGTAGAGCCAAAACCCAAAAAGATAGTACTTATGGCTACAAAAGAGTCACACTGTCTAGGAGATATACTTATACGATGGGTATCTGGAGAGCTAGAGGCGGATATAGAGGCTGTCATATCAAATCGTGACAACCTTAGAGATTTGACACGGAGATTTGATATACCGTTTTTGTATATATCATCTGATGATGTCACTAGAGAAGAGCATGAGGCTCAAGTATTGGATGTGCTTAAGGGGCTTGAGTTTGACTATATAGTTTTAGCAAAATATATGCGTATACTTAGCAAAGATTTTGTAGATAACTATCCTGAGAAGATCATAAATATACACCACTCTTTCTTGCCTGCCTTTATAGGTGCAAATCCATATAAGCAGGCTCACTCAAGGGGTGTCAAAATCATAGGAGCTACTGCTCACTTCGTCACTACGGATCTGGATGAAGGACCTATCATATCCCAAGATGTCATACCTGTCAACCATAGATTTGAGTGGAAAGATATGCAAAGAGCAGGAAAAGATGTAGAGAAGATAGTTTTGGCTAGAGCATTGTCACTAGTACTCAATGATAGAGTATTTGTCAATGGCAACAAAACTATAGTATTTTAATATGTTTAACATAGTATTGGTAGAGCCACAGATACCACCAAATACAGGTACTATAGGTAGACTCTGCGTCAACCTAGATGCCACTCTGCACCTCATCAAACCTTTGGGATTTGACATAGATGATAAGGCAGTCAAGAGGGCAGGTTTGGACTATTGGGACAAACTCGATCTAGTGGTATGGGATGACTTTGATACATTTCTAAAAGCCCACCCTATAGATGATCATACACACTTAGCTACCACCAAAACAGATCATATATACTTTGATGCAGAGTTTAAAAGAGGGGACTATATACTTTTTGGATCTGAGACTAAGGGTATAGACGAGAGAGTATTGTTGGATAATCCATCTAGGTGCATCACTATACCTATGGGTGGAGCTGGTCGCAGTCTAAATCTAGGGGTAAGCGTAGGCATAGTGACCTATGAAGCACTTCGTCAAAACTATGATGGTTTCGAGAAGATAACCATAAAAAATAGACTAAAGGAGTCTTGATGTCGATAGGAGATATATTTTACATTATAGCTATGATACTCTTTTCGATCATGACATTTGCAATCATACGCAACTACTATCGTAGCAAATTTAACGATGATGGTCAAAGATTGGATATGTTGGATGAGTACGAAGATAGAGATAGAGAGGATAAACGCTAGTTATGCACAATATAAAGAGATACCTGTTTGCTACAATAGCTATGTTTATTTTGAGTGGATGTGGTGTCACAAGACTCTCGTTAAGCAACAACAAGCTACTACTTCAGGCAGATGGTAAAAATCTAAAAACAGAAGGTACATCTATAGCAAAAGAGTTTAACAACTTCGGAAAGCTATTTCTTACTCAAGAGATAGTAAAGTTATCAGATAGTAGCATAATTGTCTATGAAAAGGCTGTTGTTGACTCTGATTATGAACTCAACTTTTCGACAAGTAGAACTATAGGCATACTATTTGAAGCCAGAAGCGTGATGCCTATATATATAAAGAAGGGTCTGCATATCTATCAGCTAGAGCTAAAAGATGGGAGAATACTCAACCTAGTAGCAGAGCAGTTTGCAGACCAGCAGATATCATTTGTCTACGGTATGAGTACAAACCATATAAGAGAGATGCTCAATGAGCTTGACGTAAAAAGTAGTAGACCACTCATAGATAGAGTAGTGAAGCTAGATGGTAGTAAAAAATCTATATTGAGTAGATGGAGTATGCACATGGTAAATTTTGCTCCACTCATTACGCCACAGAGATTGGGCTTTGGGTTTTAAGTCAAATCGATGTAGGTATAATTCACATTTAATCGCAAATTAGATAATATAGTTTTGATTTTAATTGGCAGGAGTATTTTGTGCGTGTAGATAAGTGGTTGAGTTCTGTAAATGTCATAAAGAGGCGTACCATAGCATCAGATATGGTCAAGAGTGGCGTTGTATATGTCAATGGTATGAAGGCTAAAGCCTCCAAAAATGTAGCTATAGGTGATAAGATAACTATAGAGTATCTAAAGGGGGCAAAATTTTATGAAGTGCTACAGATACCTACCACCAAGACAATACCAAAGAGTCAAAAAGATCAATATGTCAAAGAGATAGATGGAGAGTAGTATGGGTGACAATCAAGAGAGATTTGAAAAACTGTTTGAGAATCAAATGTCAGTAGATGAGGCTAGAGATTTTCTCGTAGATCTTTATGAGAAAGGGGAGAGTGCTAGTGATATAGCTATAGCAGCCACTATCATGAGAGAGCACTCTATCAAATTGCCTATATCTAAAGAGCTTCAATCAAAAGCAGTAGATATAGTAGGTACTGGTGGAGACAAGAGCGGTAGCTTCAATATCTCTACTACAGTATCTCTGCTGTTGTCATCATTGGGTTCAGTAGTAGCAAAACATGGTAGCAGAAGTATTACTAGTAATTCTGGCTCTGCTGATTTGTTGGAGGCACTAGGTATCAATCTCAATCTCTCACCACAAAAACAGGTTGAGATGCTAGAAGAGGTAGGGTTCTGTTTTATATTTGCTATCAATCACCACCCCGCTATGAAACATATCATGCCTATACGCAAATCTATAGATCATAGAACTATATTTAACATATTGGGTCCTCTGACCAATCCAGCAGGTGCAAAAAAGTATCTATTGGGTGTATTTGCTCCCGATTACATAGAGAGGATGGCAAATGCTCTACTGGAGCTTGATGTAGATAGAGCATATGTGGTGAGTAGCGATGATGGAATGGATGAGATATCATTGGCTACCACTTCGCAGTTTGCCTATGTGCAGAGTGGTATAGTTTCGCAAGGCATCATAGACCCTAGAGAGCATGGATTTGATCTATCACCCAAAGAGAGCATACTAGGCGGTAGTGCCATTGAAAATGCTCAGATAACTAGAGATATATTGAGCGGTTTAGAGCAAGGAGCCAAGAGAGATATAGTAGTACTCAATGCAATGTTTGCACTCTTTGCAGATGGCAAGGTGAGAGATCTTAAAGAGGCGAAAGAGATGGTATTGTCGGCACTAGATAGTGGCATAGCCTTCAAGCATCTCAAAAAGATATCAGATATATCCAACAAACTATAGAGTAAAATTTATGACAAAAGAGATAGTAGCATCGCTAGATGAGCTTGATAGAGTAGTAGAGTATTTGAGTAGGCATGTAGCATCAGATTGTATCATATTTCTAAATGGAGATTTGGCATCGGGTAAGACCACATTGTCTTCAGCTATAGCACTATCAAAAGGTGTCGAAGATTCTGTGACATCTCCTACATTCTCTCTACAGCAGGTATATGGTGATAGACTATTTCATTATGATCTATACCGTATTACCAATGATGAATTTTTTGCACTTGGGTTACATGAAGAGCTAGATAGAGAGGGGTGGCACTTGATAGAGTGGGCTGACGAATCACTCAAAAGCTTTTTAGTCAATGCTGGGTATAATACCGCTTCTATCTCTATCACCCCAGACGGAGATAGTCGCAACTACTCCATAGAGGTATAAATGCATAGACTTGAAGCCAAAAATCTGACAAAGATCATCAAAAAGACACAGATTGTTCATGATATATCTATAGAGCTTAGGAGTAGAGAAGTTGTAGGATTGCTAGGTCCTAACGGTGCAGGTAAAACTACATGTTTCTACATGGTATGTGGCTTGACAGATGCTACAGGTGGAGAGGTATTTATAGATGGCAAGAGCGTTACACATTTGCCACTAAGTGCTAGAACCAAAGAGGGCATAGGGTATCTACCTCAAGAGTCTAGCATATTTAAGGATTTGACCGTAGAGCAAAATCTACTTATGGCAGCAGGTGCTCTAAAGATGAAAAGCAAGAGTGTCAAGCCACACATAGAGAAGCTATTGGAAGTGTTCAATATAGAACCTATCCGAAATCGTATAGGTACTCTATTGAGTGGTGGCGAGAGGCGTAGAGTCGAGATAGCTAGAGCACTGGTGGGAAAACCAAAGTTTCTACTACTAGATGAACCTTTTGCAGGTATAGACCCTATAGCGGTGATAGATATCCAAAATATCATTCAGCAGCTAGTAGAGCTAGATATGGGTATACTTATCACAGACCACAATGTAAGAGAGACTCTCAATATATGTGATAGAGCTTATGTGATGAGAAATGGAGAGATGCTGGCATCTGGTAGTAGTGATGAGATTACCAATGACAAAAATGTCCGTAAACACTACTTAGGAGAGCATTTTATATTTTAATATGATATGTATATCCTAATTTTAAGCTAAATTGGTGTATATTTTGATCCCATCTGTCCCCATCGCTTAACTGGATAAAGCAGGGCCCTCCTAAGGCCTAGCTAGAGGTTCGAGTCCTCTTGGGGATACCATTAATTAGATTTTGAAAATATTAGGATGCAAGTAGTTTGAAAAGCACAATGTCTTAACAAATAAAAACAATTTCAAAATAGGTCTAATTCAAAACAAGCTAAAAATAGACAAATAACAGTAAAAGAGAGAATAAATTATGAGTCAGGAAAGAATAGTATATTTATTCAACAAAATCTAACCTCTCTAAAATACTATTTGAGTATTAATAATGTATCAAAAAACGATACTAAAGGTTACTAATATAGAATTTTAAACAATCTTTATTTTAATCTAAAACTGTTTGATTTGTATTGTTTGATATGATAAAAAGTTAACTACTGTTCCACTAAAATATAGCTATGTAGATTTGAAAAATTTTAGGATAGATTATGAAACATGATTTTAGTACAAAAGAGGGTACAAAGGAAGCGATTATATGGGAGTGTAGATCTCAAGGCTTGGGACTTGATACGCAGATAGCCTATGTGATAGCTACTGCCATGTGGGAAACTGCTTTTACTCTAAAGCCTGTAAAAGAAGCTTTTTGGAAGTCGGAGGGGTGGAGAAAGAGAAACCTAAGATACTACCCATACTATGGCAGAGGATTTGTGCAGTTAACTTGGAGAAGAAATTATAAAAAATATAGTAAAATCATAGGGATAAATATGGTATCAAATCCAGATATCGCTATGTATCCAGATATTGCACTATTTATTTTGGTACATGGCTTTAAAAATGGTACATTTGCAGGCAAGAAGTTGTCACGCTATATAAACAACTCCAAAACAGACTATCTAAATGCACGCAGATGTATAAATGGCAAAGATAAAGCAAAGAAGATAGCCAAACTTGCAGATAAAATTTTAGTAACTTTACAAAATACTTAAACCTTAAACTCTATTTACTGCTAAATAAGATTAAGACCATAAGGTTTTTAAAGTAATATTTGATTGTAAACAAGATAGAGAAACTATACAAATTTTATCAACTAAGCTGTAAAGTAAATAAGAAAAATGACAAATTAATAGAAAAGTAGTAAAATAGTATTATAGGCTTAGTGATAACTATTTAGTTTTTCCTTTACCTACTTTTGTAGCGTAAATGTTTTGTGTTTTTATATTATAATTGAGGAGACAATGTGGGCAAAAAAGAGAAGGTGCTAGATCATGATTTTGATGATAAGAGCAAGATAGATGAGCAGGTACATGAAGATAGAAGAGAAGAGAAAAAGCAAGAGAAGAGCGTAAAAGATAGACGAAAATCCAATAAAAAGAAAAAGAGAGTACCTGTTTGGATCAAAAAGGAGACTCTTGAGTATGAGAAAGAGTTGGAGTTGCTACAGATAGAGCTACTCAAAATGCAGATGTATGTCCAAGAAAAAGGGCTAAGGATGCTCATCATATTTGAAGGTAGAGATGCAGCAGGCAAAGGCGGTACTATCAAGAGAGTAACAGAGCATCTCAATCCAAGAGGTGCAAAAGTTGTGGCACTCAACAAGCCATCAGAAGTAGAGAAGACACAATGGTACTTCCAGAGATATGTGAGCCATCTACCAAGTGCTGGAGAGATAGTGCTCTTTGACCGTAGCTGGTACAATCGTGCAGGAGTAGAACCTGTAATGGGGTTTTGTACACAGCAAGAGCATAGAAGATTTTTGCATACAGTACCTAGGCTTGAAGATATGTTGGTCAACTCTGGACTTATACTCATAAAGCTATACTTTTCAGTATCCAAAGAGGAGCAGGCTAAACGGTTTGAGTCGCGGATCACAAACCCACTAAAGCAGTATAAATTATCTCCGATAGATAAGTACTCTCAGGAGCTATGGGATGAGTATACGGTATCGGAGTATACTATGTTTATGGCATCTCATACTGAGCATGCACCATGGGCTATCATAGACTCCAACAACAAAAAGAAAGCACGAATAAATGCTATCAAGCATATATTGAGTTTTGTAGACTATCCAAACAAAATCAAAGCCAAGTACCTAAAGCCAGATCCAGAGATAGTCACATCTGCCAATACAAAGATAGCAGAGTTTGACAATTCATACCCTAAGCACTCACTTATATAAAGTGTAGAAAATTGATTTAGAAGGAGTAATATGAGAAAGATAAGTTTATTGATGGTGCTTGCCCTGTCGCTTCAAGCGGGTGATTTCTATTATGAGTATGGGAAGAAAGTTATGATAACAAAATCATACGAGAGTAGAGATAGTAGTGGCATAAAGTACTACGAAAACTCTCTAGGCAAAAAGATAGGCGTAAAGGATGAGATCATCATCAAATGTGTAGAGGGTAAATCATGCCAAGATGCTTTGAAGAGATACAATATTATAAGTGTTAGCAGGCTATCTCCTACTATGTTGCTAGTAAAAGTGCCAAAAGATGAAAATATATTTACTCTATCTCAAAAGCTATATGAAGATAGTAGTATAGAGTTTGCACATCCAAATTTCATCAAAAAAAGAACAAGGAGATAGAGATGGGACGCATTGGACTATTGCAAAGTAGTGTTGTTTTGTCTCTTATATTGCTACAAGGTTGTGGTGGAGGTGGAAGTAGTAGTAGTAATACTCCTGCACAACCTTCGGTACCTACACCGCAAACAGAGCCATATTTCAAATACTCATGGCATCTTGATGCTACTAGTGGAGCATTGGCAAGTTTTGGATATACCATAGACCCAAATGCTGACATACATGTAGGTGAAGCATGGAATATCACCAAGGGTGCAGGTGTTGTTGTCGCTATTATAGATGGAGGATTTGAGCCAAATCATGAAGATATAGCAGCCAATGTTATAGATACATACAATGCAGATGATAACAATAAAAATGTTAACTATTATGGTTTTGATGGCTCGCATGGCAATACTTGTTCTGGATTTATAGCCTCTCCTGCAAACAACAAAGGCATAGTAGGTGTAGCTCCAGAATCAAAACTGATTTTGATAAAACAGAGTTCATATGACGACGCCAAACTCATCAAAGCTTTTGAATATGCTAAAAATAGCGGTGCAAAAGTAGTAAGCTGTAGCTGGGGTACGAGTCAAGTATCTCAAGCTGTAGAGCAAGAGATGAAATCACTCTACGATGCAGGCATCACTATAGTATTTGCTTCAGGCAATAATGGTGCTGATTTGGATACAAATGGTAGTCATGATGAGTCTGAAGTACCATGGGTTATAGGTGTAGGTGCATCTGGAGAAAATAACGATGTTACTACATATTCTGACTATGGCAGAAATATAGACCTCATAGCCCCAGGTGGCGATACTCAGCTATCTATAGGTGTGTTGGGATTGGACGATATGGGAATTAGGGGGAGTGGTAATCAGCACAATATTGTAGATGATAACTATGCGTTTACAGATGGTACTAGCTTTGCTTGCCCTGCTGTGGCAGGTACAGCGGCTCTCATGTATAGTGTAAATCCATCATTAACTGCTGCTCAGGTGAGAGATATATTGATACATACTACTGATAAAGTAGGCAATACAAGCTATGATGCCAATGGCTTTGATGTGACAAAGAGAAGAGCATATGGCAAATTAAATGCCACTAGAGCTGTAGCTGCTGCTAGTAACTAATAGGCAGGCAGAAGTGCCACTCTCTATTGGTATTTGTCTATAATCTTATAGAGTTTCGTAATGATATTGTTGCAAAACTCTATTTTGATAGTAACTCTTTTGTTGCATTATCCAGAAATTTATCAGGCAGTACGCCTACATGTGTAAACTGTGGTTTCCCTTTTTTGTCTAGTATGATTAGAAATGGTATCAACTGTTTCCAATCTGTTCTTGATCGTATATACTCTATAAAGCTATCTGCTTTTTCACTAGAGATAGTTGTATAGTTGATACCCTTTTTCTCTGTGAATGATTTGAGCTGAGCATCATTTAGTCCTTGTACCTCTATAGCTACTATGGCTATTTTATCCTTATATTTATCTTTAAGTTTTTTGTATCTATCTACCATCTTGAGACAAGGGCGACATCTATGTCCAAACATCTCTAAAAATATTACCTTACCTCTATACTCATCAAATATAAAAGCATCTTTTGTACCATTGATATGAATATCTTTTCCATCTGTCGTTGTCAATGAATATTTGGTATCGGAACCACTACTGTATACTGTAGTAATCATCAAGAGTATGGTAAAAAATATAGATCTTTGTAGAGTAGTCATATTTAAATCTCCTTTTATTTGCCATTATATCTGATTTTTCCATTGATATGGTAGAGAATATTGGGATGATTAAATTTACACTTAAATTAGAGAAAATATGATGATATATACATTGTATATAATTTTCATAATTTAAAGTAAGGATAATCACCATAAAAAAGGTGTATTATTTCATTTAAATTTAGATTTTATTAAAGGATAATAGTATGGCACTAAAAGTAGCAATCAATGGAACAGGTAGAATAGGTATGATCGTAGCAAAGATTATAATGGGTAGAGATGATATAGAGTTGGTGGCACTCAACACAACATCAAAGCCTGATATGCTAGAGTATCTTTTCAAGTATGATAGTGTGCATAGTGGCATAGATGCTAAAGTGATAGATGATAAGTGTATCGAGCTTAATGGTAAAAAAGTGACTCTTTTTAGTGATAGGGATCCTGCAAATATTGATTTCGGTTCTGCTGGTGCAGAGCTTGTAATCGAATGTACAGGTGTATTTCTCACTACAGAATTGGCACAAAAATATCTACACGGTGGAGTCAAAAAAGTAGTAATGTCTGCACCAGCTAAAGATGATACACCTACATTTGTACTCAATATCAATACAGATAGTTATGCAGGTGAAGCTATCATCTCAAATGCAAGCTGTACTACAAACTGTCTAGCTCCTCTTTGTAAAGTATTGGAAGATGCATATGGTATAGAAAATGGTCTTATGACAACAATTCATTCATATACAAATGACCAAAATGTACTAGATGTAAAGCATGCAAAAGATAAAAGAAGAGCAAGAGCAGCAGCAGTCAATATGATACCTACTACTACAGGTGCAGCTAAAGCTATAGCCCTAGTAATGCCACAACTAAAAGGCAAGCTAAATGGTTATGCTATGAGAGTACCTACTCCTGATGTATCTGTAGTGGATCTCACTGTAAATCTCAAAAAAGATGTTACTAAAGAGGAAGTAAATGCACTATTTGAAGAGGCTTCAAAGGGTGATTTTGCAGGACTTATAGAGATAGATAATGACAAGAGAGTATCTAGTGACTTTATAGGCTCTACATATAGCTCTACATTTGTACCTGACATGACTAGTGTAGTAGATGGCAATACTGTCAAAGTGCTAGCTTGGTACGATAATGAGTGGGGTTACAGCAGTAGACTTGTAGATATGTGTGTATTTGTCGGAAATAAATAATGGTACGCTTTAACTACAGTTTGACCAAAGAGACTCCCGATCAAGAGATAATGGATAGTGCTTTTGATAGTATAAAAGAGGAGATGGATAGTGACCGTATAGGTTACTATAAACTCCCTACTAACTCATTGGTACATCTCGATAGATTAAAAGAGATAGATACGGATAGATTCTCTCAGATAGTTATCATCGGCATAGGTGGTTCGTCACTAGGTATTAAGGCTATAGACTCTATCTTGAGACCATATACCTCAGATGCTAAAGAGATGCTCTTTTTGGAAAACTCCGATCCTATCACTATAGCAGAGACTATGGCAAAGATACGCAAAGATGAGGCATGTTTCTTTATGATATCCAAATCTGGCTCTACTATAGAGACCACATCTATACTCAAGACTCTTATAGATAGATTTGATATAGATCTTGATGGTAGTGACAATCATAGGGTAGTAGCTATCACCGATAGTGGCTCAGTGTTGTCTGATTTTGCAAAACACCATAAGCTATTGGAGTTTAATATTCCTGACAATGTCGGTGGAAGATTTTCTGTATTGAGTGCTGTTGGTGTAGTGCCTTTGGCGATGGCAGGATATGATATGAAGGCTCTCTTGGGCGGTGCTGGTGAGTTTATAAGTAGCTTTTTTGACCACAAAGAGGATCATCTATTGGAGAAGGCATACAGCTATGCAACTCATAGCCAGACACAAAGCATAAATGTACTCTTCTCATATGCTGACAGATTAGAAGATTTGACAAAATGGTATGTTCAGCTGTGGGGTGAGTCGTTAGGAAAGATAGATGGTGATGGCAAGAGAGTGGGATTGACCCCTATTGGTCTCATAGGTGCTGTAGATCAACACTCATTTTTGCAACTAGTAATAGAGGGACCACAAGATAAGAGTGTTACATTTATCAATATAGAGGATTTCCAAAGAGATATTACTATTCCCGATGTAACTTTAGATGGCATAGAGAAGACAAACTTCATAAACAATCAGACATTTGGTAGACTTATAAATGAGCAGTGTAAAGCCACTATGCAAAGCGTAGTAGAGTCTGGTGTAGATGCAGATAGTATCACACTAGATAGAGTCACGCCTGCAAATATAGGTACTATTATTGCCTATTATGAGTTGCTTACTTCACTTATAGGAAGTATATTTGGTGTCAATACATATAATCAGCCTGGTGTAGAGCTAGGAAAGCAAATACTCTACAAAAACTTATCAAAATAAAACTATCTGCCAATATAGAGGTCTCACCTCTATAGGCGATAGATACAATTCAAGGAAACAGATGAAATTACATAGTTATGATATCGATAAAAGATATAGTAAGAGTGTAGCCTACTTCTCCATGGAGTTTGCTATAGACCAATCACTCAAGATATACTCGGGAGGACTTGGTTTTTTAGCAGGATCTCATATGAGAAGTGTATATGATCTCAAGCAAAATGTAGTCGGTATAGGTATGTTGTGGAGTTTTGGTTATTATGATCAGACACGCAATGAAGATAGAACTCTTAGACCAGCATATACTAGAAAGTTTTACTACTTTTTGGAAGAGTTGGATGTAAATGTTAGCGTAAACATAGATGGCGAAGATGTGAGAGTCAAAGCATTTTTGGTGAAGCCAGAGATATTTGGAACAGCCCCTATGATACTACTCTCTACAGATACAGATGAGAATGACTATCTAGCTAGGACTATCACCCATAAGCTATATGATGGCAATGAGAGGACTAGGGTAGCACAAGAGATAGTGCTAGGTATAGGTGGTACTAGAGTGCTTGAGGCTATCAATCATAAGGTAGATATATACCATATGAATGAGGGTCATGCACTACCGCTAGTCTATGATCTATACAAAAAACACTATCAAAACATGGCAGAACTACGCAAACATGTAGTATTTACTACACACACGCCAGAGGCTGCTGGTAATGAAGTACACAATATTCACTTCCTGCATGAGATGGGCTTTTTCAATGGTCACTCACTAGAGACCATTAGAGATATCATGGGGTATGAGAATGATGATAACTTCAGTCTCACAGTAGGGGCATTGAGAAGTGCCAAGATAGCCAATGCAGTATCAAAGATACATGGCAAAGTAGCTAACGAGATGTGGAGTGGGGTAAAGGGTAGATGTAAAATCATCTCTATTACCAATGCCCAAAACAAAAAGTACTGGACAGATAAGACTCTTATTAGAGCCTTGGATGAACATGAAGATTATGAGCTATTGGCTAGAAAAAAACATCTCAAAAAGATACTATTTGATACAGTAGCAGATCAGACAGGTAAAATATTTGACCCTGAAGTATTGACTATAGTATGGGCTAGAAGATTTGCAGAGTATAAGAGACCTGGACTACTCAAATATAACTTTGAGAGATTTATTAAGCTGATTAGAAATAGTGAGATGCCAGTACAGATCATTTGGGCTGGTAAACCATATCCTACAGACCAAGGTGCGATAGATATCTTCAATGAGTTGATACATATTAGTAGTCATTATAAAAATATAGCTGTACTTACAGGATATGAGCTATCTCTATCGAAATTACTAAAGCAGGGAAGTGATATATGGCTCAATACACCACGCATCACGAGAGAGGCGAGTGGTACTAGCGGCATGACTGCTAGCATGAATGGCTCTATACACTTCTCTATAGATGATGGATGGCATCCAGAGTTTGCAAAAGATGGTAAGAATGCGTTTACTATTCCTGCATTGGATCATACCCTACCTATAGAGGATCAAGATAGAATAGACAATGAAAATATGATGAATATCTTGGAGAATACTATCATACCTACATATTATAACCATAGCGATAAGTGGGTTGCCATCATGAAGAGTGCCATGAGTGATGTGGAGATAGACTTCGATTCTACTAGAATGGCTGCTGAGTATTATGAAAAAATGTTTACAAAGCAAGGTGCAAAAGTATGACTTCAAATTTAACAATTATGCATGGTGTAAAGAGTCTCAGAGATGTTGATGTGGAGGGTAAACGAGTTCTTATTCGTGTAGATTTCAATGTACCAGTAGATTCACATAACAATATATCAGATGATCGCCGTATAAGGGCAGCACTACCTACTATCAACTACTGTATAGATCATAATGCATGCTCTATCACACTTGTATCACATTTTGGACGACCAAAAGGTAAATATGAGGAGAAGTATAGTCTCAAGCATATAGTCAAAAGATTAGAGAGGTTGCTAGATAAAAAAGTAGAGTTTATAGATGACTTCGAGAAGTCTAAAGATGAGATATCTACTTGTTCGTTAGAGAGAGTCTTTTTACTAGAGAATATACGCTTTCATGATGGTGAAAAGAAGAATGATGAAGCTCTATCTAAGAAATTGGCATCTATATGCGATATATATGTCAATGATGCCTTTGGTACATCACACCGTAAACATGCCTCTACATATGGAGTAGCTAAATTTGTAGATACCAAAGTGGCTGGATTTTTGATGGCAAAAGAGATAGATGCATTCTCTAAAGCACTAGAGGAGCCTGTACGACCTATAGCACTTGTGATAGGTGGAGCTAAGATATCATCAAAGATTACTCTCCTTAAAGAGGTGTTAAAAAAGGTTGATAAACTCATCATAGGTGGGGCTATGAGCAACACATTCCTTCAAGCACAAGGGTATGATATGCAGAGTTCTCTATATGAGGAGGAGTACTTGGATACTGCACTAGAGATACTCAAAGAGGCTAAAGCCAATGGTGTCAAAGTCTATCTGCCTGTAGATGTAGTCATTACTGACTCTATAGAGAAACCTATAGATATCAAGATAGTTCCATCTCAAGATGTACTAGATAATTTTATGGCAGTAGATATAGGTCCAGCTACAGTTAAGCTATTTAGCGAAGCGATAGGACTATCTAACACCATCATATGGAATGGACCTATGGGCATCTATGAGATAGATAAGTTCTCTAGAGGTACTTTCAAGATGGCTACTGCAATCGCTGATACATACGCATATACTATAGTAGGTGGTGGAGATACCGCTGATGCAGTCGAGAGAGCAGGTGAAGCGACCAACTTTAGCTTCATCTCTACAGGTGGCGGAGCTAGCCTTGAGCTACTTGAAGGAAAGATACTGCCAGGATTTGAACTATTAGATAGAAAAGATGAGGAGAGTTAATGGCATTAGCTATTATGTCATCAGGTGGTGATGCACCTGGTATGAATCCAGCTATTAAAAAGTTTGTAGATTATAGCTATAAACTTGGTGAAGAGTCCTTTCTCATATATGATGGTCTTGAGGGACTCATAGACAACAAGATAGAGAAGGCATCACATGAGGTGGTCGCAGGTATACTCCATAGAGGTGGTACTATCATACGATCATCAAGATCCAAGAGATTTTTCGAGAGAGAGCATAGACAAAGAGCGTATGATAATCTAAAAGCACACGGCATAACAGGTCTGGTAGTATTGGGTGGTGATGGCTCTTTCCGTGCTATGGAGGTATTTAGCTCTGAGTTTGATCTCAACTTTGTGGGTATACCATCTACTATAGATAACGATATCTATGGTACAGAGTACTGTTTAGGTGTAGATACATCGCTCAATGTCATTCGTGATGCACTAGATAAGATACGCGATACAGCATCATCTTTCAATCGTGCATTTTTGATAGAGGTGATGGGTAGAGATTGTGGATATTTGGCTATAGTATCAGCAATGATAAGTGGTGCAGAGATATGTGTCATACCTGAAGCCAAGTTTGACTATCAGAGAGTTGGTGAGAGACTTAGAAAAGAGGTGATAGATGGACGCAACTATGCTTTGGCTATAGTATCCGAGGGTACCAAACAGACAAGCGAAGTGCATAAGTGGCTCCAAGAGACTATAGGTTTGGAGACTAGAGTAAGTATATTGGGTCATATACAAAGAGGTGGCAACCCTACTGTACATGACAGACTCATGGCATTTGACTTTACTATTAAGGCTGTAGATCACCTACTGTCACACAGTGACTCCAATAAGGTAGTAGTATTTCAAAAGGGTGAGTTTAAACTTATGGAGATAGAAGAGGTAGTAAATGGAAAATATGAGCTGCCACAACACTATTTAAATGCCGTAAATTTATTGGATTGATATTGAAAGATTGATAAAACTCTCTCTTGCTATAGGAGTGAGAGAAGATAAAAAGAGTACAAAACAGCGACTTGTAGTCGCTGTAAAATAAGATATATCCTCTATATGGTTAGATGATACCGCCTGCATTTGCTCCCCAAGTAGTTCTCCATCTTGTTTTGACGAAACTTATACCTGCTATAGCTACCAAGACAACACCTGCAAATATCATAAATCCTGTACTGTATCCATCAAAAGCACCTTTACTCCAGCCTAGAGTTTGGATAAGGAGAGTACCACCTAATCCACCAGCAGCCCCTATGATACCTGTCATGATACCTATATCTTTACCAAATCTTTGTGGTACTAGCTGAAACACTGCACCATTTGCCATACCTAAATTTGCCATAATGAGAAATAGTACTACTATTGCTAGCCAAAATGGAAGAGTTATAAAAGCATTGATAAGAGCTAGAGTTGCTACCACACCGAAGAATATATAGAGTGATTTTATACCTCCCATCTTGTCGGCTACAGCTCCACCAACGGGACGAAGTACAGCACCAGCAAATATAGTCAATGCTCCAAAATAGCCTGCAATAACTTTGACATTATTTTCATCCAAAAGAGATATACCAAGAGCACTCATATCTGCCTGATATGTATTCATCAAATAGACTTTCATATATCCTGCAAATCCTACAAATCCACCAAAACTTACTGCATAAAATAGATTGAACCACCAAGTATCTTTATCTTTGAGCAGTTTTCCGTAGTCTGATAATTTTTTAGGTCTAGGTGTATATATCTCTTTTGGTGCATCTTTTGCCATAAAGATATATGCTACAAAGATAATAGCTGAAAGTATAGCACCTACTAGAAATACTGCCTCCCAACCCCACTTCTCTGCTATCTTTGGAGCAAACAAGAAGTCTGCAACTACACCAATATTGCCAGCCCCTGCAATGCCAAGCACTATACCTTGTAATTTTGGTGGATACCATTGACCAGCCTGTGGAAGAGCTACTGCAAATGATGCCCCTGCAAAACCAAGACCGAGTGCAACTATAAGTAGTTGATTGTAAGTGATATTTGCACCTTGAAAATATGCAAATAGTAGAGTAGTAATTACCACAGATTGAGCCAATAGAGCAGTCTTTTTGGCACCCATGCTATCTACCCCAAAGCCCAATAGTATCCTAAGTAAAGCACCTGATAGTATAGGTATAGATAGAAGAGTAGCTTTTTGAGAAGCACTCATCACAAATCCACCTACTGCCAAAGCCTCTGCTATCTCTGTAGAGAGTGGACCCAACATTGTCCAAACCATAAAACTAAAATCAAAATATAAAAATGCCGCAAAGAGAGTAGGAGCATGTCCTTGACCCTTGAGAGCTTTAAATCCTGCCATTTTTTTCCTTTGTAAATAATATCCCCTATTATATATAAAATATCATCAACTTATGCGAAATAGATGCTTAAATTTTGTTCAATATCTATCGAAATTGATATGTGTACTCCATGCTATCTAGGTATTATTAGATATAATATAGGTATTACAAAGATAGATAAAGAGATAAGGTTGAGTAGTTTCTTGAATCATATATTTCAACTATCTATTTGAGTCATAGTCTAAAAAAGTAAAAGAGAACGATGCTCTAAAACACAAGTGTCTAAATAATAATCAATAATTATCACAATAAGTGAGTAAAAAGTAGATACAATATAAGTCATAATAACTCTAGGAGATATCTGTAATAATGAGTAAAAGATTGGATGAAGCCAAAGAGGCTAGAAGTAAAAAGATTAATAAAATAGAGGATATAAAGTCACAAAAAGAGCCTATGGAGGTCTATGCTCGACTAGAAGAGATAGCTCAAGGTGGCATCGAAAATTTAACCAAAGAGGATAGTAGCTATTTTCTTAAATGTTTTGGACTATTCTATAAAGATGGCGACTTTATGCTTCGTGTTCGTATACCAGCGGGGCAGGTAAATTATGATCAAGCTATATGTATAGGTGAAGTGGCACAAAAGTATGGTAATGATTATATAGATATAACAACCCGAATGCAGATAGAGCTACGATATATCAAGATAGAAGATATCTCTAATGTTTTGCAAAACCTCAAGAGAGTAGGGATATCTACATTTCAAACAGGAGCTGACAATCCACGAAATATAGTCACCGATCCACTCGATGGCATAGCATATGACAATATCATAGAGGCTAAACCTATAATAGATAGACTCCAAGCAATTATGGTAGAAAATCCAGAGTGGATATCTGCACTTCCACGCAAATTTAACACAGGTATATTAGGTTCACTCTCTAATTCATGCAATATATTTGGACATGACTGTGCTTTTGTACTGGCTCAAAAAGATGGAGTATTCGGGTTCAATATCTATCTCGGTGCTAGAGTAGGAGTACAAGCTAAAGATATGGATATATTTGTCACGATAGATGAAGTAGATAGGGTATTTGAAGCACTTCTCAATCTATTTAAGAGGTATGGATATAGAGACAATCGTAACAAAAATAGACTTCATTTTCTACTCAATGATGTAGGTGTAGAGAACTTTAGGGAGGCTCTAGCGACAGAGACCAATATGGAGCTATCAAGAGCAGGTATTACTATGGTGCAGTCTCAATCCATCGCATTAGGATCCAATAGAGTAATGGGTAGAGATGGCAAGTTTGCTTATAAGATTATCGTACCATCAGGTATATTTAGTGGTAGTGATCTTATAGAGAGTGCTAAATTGGCTAGAGAGTATGGAAGTGGAGATATCAGATTTACATATGATCAAAATCTATATATAACATCTATAGGTGCTACATCTATAGATAGATTTGAGTCTACAGAGTTCATAAGTAGATATGCAAAGTATAACAATCTATATTTTAATGATATGATAGCTTGTGCAGGTACACAAACTTGCAGTTTTGGTGTCATACCTAATAAGCCTGATGCCATAGAGATGGCAAATTTCCTCAACTCGGAGCTCTCTATAGAGGGTGCTGTAGTGAGGATGAATTGGTCAGCTTGCCCCAAAGGGTGTGGAATCCATGGTATAGCTGATATAGGTTTTGAAGGGTGTAAAGCCAAAGATGATGATGGCAATAGGGTGGATGGAGTACATATATTTGTAGGTGGCAAGATCACTAGAGAGGCAAGAGAGGCACATATACTCAACAAATCGCTCCCCATCACAGAGGCAAAACACCATGTAAAATATCTACTAAAGACATATGCGACATACAAAAGAAGAGGAGAGAGTTATGAGGCTTTTGATGATAGGTTTCTCAGTAGCAACTATAGCTTTCAAGCATTGGGATTCTATACAAAGATAAATTATATACTCAACGAGAAGCTAAATCTCTCTACACTCTTGGAGCTTGATGAACACCCAAAAAGTTCAAAGAGAGAAGAGTATGAGATATTTGCATTTGGACTCAAACTCTATAAACTGCTCACAGGTGAGAAGAGATATGAATCGGTCTTGGGGTTGGAGGCAAATATGCTCCGACCTACTAGTATCAAGAGAGATAGTGTCACAAAACTCAATCCAAAAGTACCCATAAAACTAAGTGAGATTATATACAATATGACACATGAGCAAAAGAGCAAAAGAGCACAAGTATTTTCAGAGATCATTGTCGCACTAAAAGAGGTATGAGTAATCTACTAGATTTTTTGCAAAAGCCATCGTCTTCGATAGGGTTTTGTGATTTGAGGGAATATTATCTATAAAATTAATTGCGAAATAGAGAATAGGGCTGTTTGAAGTAAAAAAATAGTTATTGATGGTTTAAAGTTTTTGATATGAATGAAGATTGGTAAAAATTGATATTATATCGAGCCCAAGTGGGCAACGATATAATATAGAAGTTACTCTTAGAACTTGTAAGTAATACCTACATTGATAGTATCAATTTTTGTATCTTCGTCAATATTTCCTAAATCTGGATCGACATAAGAGTTGGTATCATCATAAAGTGTCACATAGTCAACAAATGCTGATACATTCTCTGTAAAGTCGAAAGATACACCAAGACCCCATGAGAAGCCTGTTTGGCTATCATCTGTATAGTCGAACCAATTGCCGTTGTCAAGCGTATAGCTAATTCCACCAAATCCAAGAAGTGCATATACATCAAATGCTTCTGTTACTGGATACATTGGTTTAACATATATACCCCATCCGTCTATATCTAAATCATCACCAACTTCACCAGCTACGCCACTTCGTCCACCAGGGTTGAGGAATGATCCATTACTTACTGCAAACCAATATCTACCTTCAACTGCAACATACTGGTTGAATTTATAACCAGCTTGGAGCATGATTTCGCCAAAACTATCATCAAGAGCGTTGACTGTCAAGTTTGCTATGTCGTAATCTATTGTTGCATTAAGATAGCCATAGCCAAGACCAAGATAGAAACCTTCATCCGTAATTGGTGCTACTGCTGCTGGAACTTCTACTGCTGGCTCCTCTATTGGTGTGATGCCACCTCCTGCTATAGCAAAAGAACTAAGTGCAAATATTGCTGTTGCTGACAATACGATATTTTTCATATATAACCCCTTTGAAAAAAATTTGAATTTTAAAGTATATATAATAACATAACATTATTGTAAAGTCAAGTATCCTTACGGATTTGTTAACTTTATATAAAGTTTTATTTTGATAACTATAGATGCAAAAAGAGTGTTTACTATCTATATCCAAGGATATATGGATTAGAGTACAAAAATTCACTAAATTATATAATATTTTAGATACAATTGTATAGAGATAATCAATTGAGGATATAGAGATGAGTAGAGTACTTATAGATATAGGAAGTACATATTTTAAGATTTCGCAAGATGGAAAGATAGATCAATACTTTAGGGATTTTGACACTAGTATATTAAATGACTTAAGTAGTAAATGTGCAGATATATTGGATATATATGATTCCAAAGATATCTATATATGTAGCTCTGCAAATGGTGGACTCAGTACACTTATAGTAGGGTTGACTAATTCGTTTAGCCTCAAGTATGCTGTAAATATAGCATTTAACTCTGGTATCAATATTATAGATACAGTACTCTATCCAAAGATAGAGAGTTATACACCACCATCAGAGAAGATTGATGTGGTGATACTAGTCGGTGGTATAGATGGTGTTAAGAGTATCTACGATGATAGGTTATTAAGATACCTAGATAAAGTGGACTATCAAAATATTGTATTTGTCGGTAGTAGAGATAGTAGATCTTATATTGAAGAGAGCATAAAAGATGTAGTGATATTGGAAAATATCATAGATTCTGAGTTGAAGATATATGAAGATGACTTGAAACAATACTTAACAAATCTATACCAATCAGACATTATGGGCAAAGAGGATATAAAAGAGCTATATCAACTTACTTCAAATCAGATATACTCTACACCATATATAGTAAATAGGTCACTACCAAAAATCAATGAGCATATAGAGGTTGCTGATCCATTTATAGTAGTAGATATAGGTGGTGCTACTACAGATATACACTATAGTCGAGATTTAGTCAATGACAATATAGTATCAAAGAGTGGATATGATAGATTGGTATTTAAAAAATTAGGTGTATACAAATCTCGTGATAGTTTAGTGCATATAGCCAAACAGAATGAGTTTGTATTTGAGCTATTGGAGCATCTCAATGTTACTGAAAATATACTAGAAGAGCATAGTGAAGATGCGACTAGAGTATTGATGCTTCTGTCTATATTTTTGGTACTATATAAAGTCTCTAAGCACCATGCTGCCTATATAGAGTTGAATTTGGAGATATTAAATAGCATCATACTGACTGGTGGTATAACCAAGGTCTTAACCCAAGAAGATGTAGATGATATCATACTATTTTTTTATAGAAAAATACTACACTATCACCATGCTCCAGCTATAGTACTAGATCGCAACTATGAGATATGGACATATGGCGATAGGGATATGCTCAACCAATCCATAGATAAGGAGTAGAATATGTCTGTAAACACAATACAAAACCTTTTGGAGAGAGCTGCTTGTGTAGAACCAGATAAAGTGTGGCTTATTGATGGCAATGAGAGATATACATATCTTGAGTTTAAAGAGAGGGTAGACAAGATAGCACAATATTTGACTACTCTTGGATATCCAAAAGGTAGCAGAATTGGTATCTACTCGAACAAAAGCTCATATCAAGTCATAGCAATATTGGCTCTACTCTCTACGGAGTATCTCTTTGTTCCTATCACTAGACTACTTAAGCCAAATCAAGTCAAGCATATCATTGATGATTGCAATATCAGCTGTATCATTACAGATAGCACCAAGATAGAGAGTATAAAGGCTATAGATTTCAAAGGTAAGATTATCTCATACGAATCAACCGACCAGAGTGATGTCTCATTTGAAGAGATATATAAATTTTATGATGGAGATATATCTACGGAGCTACATGGACATGATAATGCCTGCATCACATATAGCTTTGGCTCATTAGGTAACCCTCGTGGTATAGTCATAGACAACAGAGCTTTGATAGATGGTGCTAGGATAGTAGCTAACTATCTAGGCATACGAAAGGGTGATGTCATATCTGGATTGCTATCTTTCAACTTAGACTATGGACTCAATCAGATATTTGCTACACTATATCGTCGTGCTACTTTGGTAATACATCGATTTGCATTGGCATCAGACTTTTTTACACATATCATAAATGACAAGATCACTATCTTGCCACTCATGCCTATTCATATTACTCAAATGTTTGATATCGATCAGCACCGTATACCACAACCAGAGCATTTCAAAAACTTACACACTATCACATCCTCAGGTGGCAATGTGACGACATCTATGATAGAGAAGATAGAGGAGTATTTTCCGCACAGTAAGTTTTATGCTATGCATGGTTTGACAGAAGCGTTTCGCTCCAGCTATTTAGATCCTGCACAGCTATCTAAGAGACCTACATCTATAGGTAAAGCTATACCAGATGTAGAGCTATATATTATCAACGAAGATGGATATGAGTGCAAGGCTGGAGAGACAGGGGAGCTTATACATAGGGGAGCTTGTATATACAGGGGCTATTGGAATGACCCAAAAGAGAGTGAGAAGAGATTTAAATCAATATCTATATTGGATAATATCATAAAACCAGAGGGGCAACTTAGAGATGAGATAGTGATAGCTAGTGGAGATTATGTCAAGAGGGATGAAGATGGATATATGTACTTCGTCTCACGAAAGGATGATATGATAAAGACTCGCGGATATCGTGTAAGTCCTTATGAGATAGAGAGAGTGATAGAGAACAATTTATCACAAATAGACTCTTGTGCTGTATTTGCTATACCCAATGAGGATATAGAGGAGGAGATAGTGCTTATATATAGTGCCAAAACAGAGTTGGCAAAAAATGAGATACTCTTTGAGATGAAGAGACATCTACCTAACTATATGCTTCCTGAGCAGATAATATATAGAAAGATTTTACCATTTAAATCTCTACATGAAAAAGAGATAGATAGAGAAGAGTTGAAGAGAGAGTTTTTGTTAAATTGCTAATTTAATATAATATAATAGCTCTCACTAGACCTCCACTATAGATATGACCTAGTCATAAGAGCAAACTGTTGTAAGTATCAAGCTACTTTTACTATTTTGCTCTAAGCTTCATCTGCTCTAGCTCCCAATACTCCATAGCAAAACTGTCTGATTCGTTAATGCTTTGATATCCCCCCAGCTTCTCACCCTGCAATATGGCTCTCATTGTATGTGTAGTGATATCATCTATAATGGTAGTCTCTTTGGTATTTTTGCCTATAGATAGTGTACCTACACCTTTGATGATAGCCCAATTTGGTGCTGGATTTAGCATGATTTCATCAGTAGCATATCGCTCAAAATAGTCTCTATAGTCTTGCATATATGACTCTAGCTCATCTTTGAAATCTACTTCAAATAGGGCAGGTAGTCTCTTTGTCCGTATGATATGCTCTGGAGTCAATACACCCTTTTGGTACAAAGTCTTATCCTCTTGAGAGGCAAAAAATCTTGATAGTGGTGATTGGTTTAGGTGAAGTGTTACACTATATCCTTTTGCTTTGCTAAGTAGTTTTTGTAGTTCATCTAAGTTGTATGAGATACTGTCTCCATCAGATGGTATATTTAACTTAGCATTTTTATCCAAATACTCTTGGGCTATAGCCACAGTTGATATCATATTGTCGTAGCTAGTTTTGGCATCATCGCTAAATGTAAATACTCCATGATTATGAAGTATCATGCCCTCTATACTCTCCCAATCCAAATCTTTTGTCATTTTATGTATCACCTTTGCCAAGATAAATCCTGGCATAACATATGGTATGATGAGATATCTCTTGCCATACAACTCCTCTATCTTCGCCTCTCCATCTATAGTATTGGATATGGTGACTATGGCATCTGCATGTGTATGGTCTACATATCTATATGGTATGAGTGCATGCAGTATAGCCTCTACAGATGGGTTGGGTGCAGATGAGTCTGTGAGTGCCTCTCTTTGATACTTTACCATATCTATATCACTTAGTTCATCATATTTGAGCAGGTCTAGTAGAGCATCTATCCTAGCAGGTGAAAATCCCTCTCTCTCTATAGAGGCTAGATCCCATCCGCTACCTTTGACATAGAGTATATCATCTAACTTTAGAGATGTATTGCCACCACCATGCAGTACCAAATCTTGATCAACCCCTTGTAGCTGTGAAGTATATACTCTCATATCCAACTCGTCAAACCCTATGGTTTTATCGATATCAAATCTATTTTTCACTCTCATTCTCCCCGTTTCTATTTTTTAGTTTTTCATAATATTTGACTACTCTTTGATCTACGCTGATCACTCTTTGCAGATATCGTGATAAGTCACCACGACTAAAGTCTATCTTGAGTCTCTTTGGATCTATAGCTCTTGATATAGCTACATAAAATTGACTAGGTGCAAAGATATTGTCTACATTACATACAAGTTTGTCTATACTCATGCCTTGCGACTTGTGTATAGTGACTGCATAGGCTAGCTTGAGTGGGAACTGTGAGAGTGTTGCCAAAGATATAGTCTCTACAGTTCCATCTGGTTTCACTACCATATCTAGTAGATCAAAGTCATGTCTCTCTACTCTTACAAAGATATCATCTTTCTCTACTAGTAGATAATCATCCTCTATTTTGCGAAGTATGCCTCGTTCACCATTTACAAATTTACCCCATTTGTTTACTGTAAAGAGTATGGGTACTCCCTCTTTGAGAGTCAACTGATCGCTTATAGGTAGCATCTTTTTCCATGTCGCCAATCTCTTCTCGTTGACGCTACCAAACATCTCTATGTTTGAAAATATCAAAGTCTCATCGCTATCTAACTCATCTATCTTTTTTCGATTTGTCTGCTCTACCTCTAAGTTGCGACCATATAGGTATGTAGGTTCATCTGATTCTACTCTATCATTGTTCCATAGAGTATTTAGATATGCGATCACCTCATCATCGCATATGCCACAACGGACTTTGTGTAGTATGTGAGTAAACTCTTTATCTTGTGTCCTCTTCATCTGTGTCAACTCTATCACAGTTAGGTCGAACTTATCCCAAGCACTACTCTCAAAAGCATATAGCTTATCTCCAAAGAGGTCATCTCTATTGTTGGATTTTTGTACTGGAGGGAGCTGGAAGAAATCTCCAACAAATAGCACTTTTCCTAGATAGTCAAGACTATCCAATCTATAGGCTATCATGTCCAATAGGTCTGAACTTATCATAGATATCTCATCTATGACTATAAGCTCTGTAGCTTTGAGTATCTTTTTGAGGTCGGATAGTCTCTTTTTGGCTCTTTTGTCTCCTGCTCTCAATTCATCAAAGTTGTTGGCTATACCAAAGACAAAGAAGCTATGTACTGTAAACCCACCTATATTGACTGCACTCACACCTGTAGAGCCTAGAGCTACTACACCCTTGCCCAATTTGCGATAACTACTTATCACTTCATTGGTAATATAGCTCTTTCCTACTCCTGCACCACCAGTGAGAAATATATTGCTATGTTTGAGCGCTTCCAATACCTCTATTTTGTTGCTCATATAAATCCTGCTCTATCTATAAGCCCCTTGCCACATCTACTTCTGACATTTTTACCATCTCTAAGTAGCTTTGATAAATCATCTCCACCATATCCTAGATGAAACCACAACTCTGTGATTCTGCCATCTCTGCACTTCATCTCTATCTTCTTGCCAATACCTCTGCCAAAACTCTGCTCTGCCTTGTATCTAACTTGTTGTAGTGTTACTGTGCGACCTTGATTTTTGGCAAAGAACTCTCCAAGTTTTGATGAGTTTACTTGATTTGTCAATGAGACAGCATCCAAAAAATACTCCTCTTCACTTGTGCCGTAACAAGTACCATGCTTATACCACTCATGCTTATGAAGATTTGAATTGTATCCAGGCATAACCTTAGATAGTGTCATCCTGAGATCATCACTTAGCTCTAAATCTGGCAATTCATTCCATCTTCTATTTTTGTCCATTGCTTTGATATCTTTTGGTATGTTGCAGTAGAAGTTATCTCTAGGTTGTGGCCATAGACCATGTAGTACAAATTTGTAGTTACTTTTGGCTTTGGAGCGATTGTATCTACACTCTCTCCTATTTCTATGTGTTTCACAAAAGGCATGTTGCCAGCTTAGTGCTAAAAGTAGTGATTTTGGCTTCTTAGCATAAGCCTTGTCTCTATCTTTTTTGTCAGCAATAGGCTCTTGACTTAGAGTCTGTTGCTTAGTATCTTCGTATATCTTTTGAGTAGTATCAAAACATTTGCTATCTACCCATCTGTTTGGCACTCTGATGCCAGGTACAAGTATGTAATATTGGTCATTTTGCTCACGCGTTACTCTATACTCTCTGCCTATCTCTAGCCTATAGTTGCCACTATTTTGAGTATGTCTGATATTGTTGTATATCTCACAAGAGTCTTGAGCCACTTTCTTAAAAGATTGAGCTTGTAGCAGTATAGTAAATAGTACTACAAGTATTGACAATTTACGCATATATCTTTCCTATTGTTTGATTTTTATCATTATAACATTTTATTTTTTATCTATAGTGCTATAGTAGGTATATTGCAATCATATTAAAACTTTGTGGGTATTGCTATCTATCAAAAAGAGGTATTGAGTAGAGAAGATGAAGTGTGTAGGATTTCATGGGAGATTGCTTTTTGTTACCTGAGCTTATCTCACCTATGAAGCGGATCGGTGTTAATCACTACTCTTGATATCCATAAGCTCATCTAACAAAGCGTCCACCTCTTCGTCATCTATCTCACCCCTATCTATATCTTCTATGATAGCATGGCATTCCGAACGCATATCTCTAAGGTTGTCCAACTCCTCTCTCTCATCTTTGCTAGCACTCTTCTTTTTGTCTATGACAGCAAATAGCTCATCTATAGCTACCTCCAAGTCTGGTAGTAGTTCTAATTTTAGAAAGTTTTTCAATTTTTCACTATTTTTCATTTGATTCCTTTGATTTGCTATAGGAGGTGACCTAGCTCCTCTTTTTTGGTCTTGAGATAATTTTCATTGTATGGATTTGAGTCTATCTTTATAGGTATACGATCTACTATATCTACGCCATGTAGACTCTCTATCTTTTTGGGGTTGTTTGTCAATAGCTTCAACCTATCTATATGATAGTAATTGAGTATAAACTCCACTATCTCATATGTCCTCTCATCGGCCAAAAAGCCCAATTGGTGGTTTGCCTCTACTGTATTGTATCCTTGATCTTGTAGTGCATAGGCATTTACTTTGTTTAGCAGACCTATATTGCGACCCTCTTGTCTATGGTATATCACCATGCCACCATCTTGCGATATAAGTCTCAAGGCATAGTGTAGCTGTTCACCACAATCACACTTGAGTGACCCTATCGCATCACCTGTAAGGCACTCAGAGTGTACCCTTATGGTGGGTATATCTGGTAGGTTGTCAGTATATATGGCTAAATGCTCTCTATCTTTCTCTTTGAAAGCTTGTATATTAAATGTCCCATATTTAGTAGGCAGTGTAGCTACTTTTGATATATCTATTGAATTCATGGTCGCATTATACTTTATAACTGCTAAGTATTTACCACAAATCTACAACTATCGCTTCAAAGTCGCCAACTGCATCTCATCATATCCATATATATCATTGCGAAACTCTACTCTGCCATCCTTATCTGCCCAGCTTGTGAGGTAGAGAGTATCTATAGGTATTGAGTTTGCTAATCGTAGCGGAGTCTTCTTGTTCTCCTCTAAAATGATTTTTGATTTTTGATAATCTATCCTCTTATCTATCTGAGAAAAGGACTCTAGTAGCTTAAATGGCTTATGGAGTCTGATACATCCATGGCTTAAGGCTCGCTTCTGCTTCTCAAACAGATACCTCTCATTTGTGTCATGCATATAGACAGAGTATGGGTTTGGAAAGAGATACTTCACTTTGCCTAGTGCGTTGAAGCTCCCTGGTGTCTGCATAAACTTATATGGTGGTATCCTCTTGCCATATTTGTGCCAATTGACACTATGTGGATCCACAAGAGGGGAGTGTTCTGAGTAGCCTGTATGTATCTCTATCTTTTTTTTGTGTGTGTAGCTTGGGTCTTTTTGGAGTTTTGGTATCAGCTCATGTCTGATGATGCTGCTTGGTATCCTCCAGTATGGATTGAGGACGATTGTTCTCACTTTGCCATAAAATATAGGTGTCTCATGACCGCTTCTGCCCACTATCACCCCCATAGACTCTATAATCTCTCGACCATCAAAGAGATACATCTCAAATGCAGGTATATTGACATATATATGGTACCTCTCATCCTCTCTCTTGAGCCACTTGAGACGATCTAGGTTGAGCTTGATCCTTGATACCTTATGCTCTGCACTCTCACTGAGTGCCTCTTTTGTCATCTTGCCTATATAGCCTTGGGCTACCAATCCATGCCGCTCTTGAAATCTCACCACAGCATCGAGAAGTGCTTGGTCATAGAGTGTAGGATCTTCTCTTGGGATTGTAGCGTTATAGTCACCCTCCCTCTTGAGTCTCTCTACCAATTTTGGTACGATTGCTGATCGCATATTGGGCTTGAGGTCAGCAAAATCACCAAGCTCTTCCCAGCCTCCAGCATCGACTATAGATTGGTATCTATCGAGTGCTTTGAGCATCCTATCATAGAGAGGGAAGAGTGGTTTCGCCTCTTTGAATGCATGGTTGAGTGTTTTGCTCTTGAGAGACTCTATCAGTAGAGACTCTGGAGATGAGAGTATGTTGTGTACGACCCATGCACCATTTGGGTGGTGTCGCTTGAGGTCTCGTTGAAAACGCTTCCAGTCTATATTACCATAGAGAAGATGCGACATGTATGCTTGGTAGAGCTTTGCTATCTTGAGTTCATATTGGATGATCTTATTGTGGTCACTTATCTTATCAACTCTTCCTAGACTCTTGTAGCTACGATAGATAGAGCCATCATGAGCTAGCGTAGGGTCACTCTCTATCTGGCGAAAAAGCTCCTTGGAGTATCTCGATAGACCCGATTTGTCTATCCATATCGGTTTGAAATTGAGGAGCTTATACATCGCACCGAGTCGCACCTTCTCATCACCATCTGTGAGTTTGATAGCTATCGATGCACTACTCTCCTCTTTGGAGCTATTGCTATCTAGCTTTTGTGATCTGTAGGATATCCGCTCTTTTGATATCTCGTTGATAGCAGATATTAAGCTCCGCTCTTTGAGTGCATATTGTAGGAGTGTTATGGCGTTGTATCTGCTCTTTTGACCCTTGAGTATGGCATCTATGTGGTTGAGGTAGAGTTCCATGATGCCGATCTCTAGGTTTACTTTATCCTCTATAGATGGAGACGCAAATTTATGATTTTTGCTTGGTTGGAGTTTTTCATAGAGAGCGATAAGTTCTCCATTTAATCCTCTATCAAAATCATCTTTGAGTTCACTATATAGGAGTTCACTATATTGTGTCAAATAGTCGCTATCTATCCATACAGGCTGGTAATCTATCGCTCTATATGCCTCTTGGACTCTCTTTGATTTGGATGAGATAGCTTTTTTGATCTTGCTGCGCATCTCTTTGACAAACTCACTCTGCTGTGCGTCATATATCTCTTGATATTCGCCTACTGAACCGTTGAGGAGTGTGGCAAATAGTGCAAGGTAGAAGAGTAGATATCGCAACTTGATTATCATCTCTCATTGCCTTTGCACTTCAATCTCCCATGCTCCCATCCGCTGTGATAATCTTCACTTAGTTTGAATTTGCCATGATTTTTTGTATAATCACCCGAAGATGTCTTGCAACCATCAACTACACCTGCTTTGTACTCTAAGTTGCGGTTGGGTCCAAAGTTGTGATTGTTGTATACAAAATCATTTGGTGAAGCCTTTGGGCTACCCACACAAGCTGCAAACATAGAGGTGATTACCACAAAGAGTACACCTTTTACTATTATTCTTTTTTTCATGTTGTCTATCCTTGTTTTTGATATATTGAAAGAGATTTGTATTATAAGATAAATATATAAAAACAACAGGTTGACTCCATAGATAATTTATATATAATCACTAAATGGGTATTATTACAACAATCAAATAGCAAGGATAGAGATGAAGAAGATAACTGCAATTATTGTATTGTCAACACTCATTATGACCACTCTATGCTCTACAGAGTATAGAAAACATAGAGTCAATATCAAGCCACTCACAGCAACAAAATTTGAGCTTACGGATGTAAATTTTGAAAACCCTAGAGTGGTGGATTTGACAGGGAAGGATTTTTTCGTCGTATCTGTGCGAGAGCCAGGAAGTGATGGCACTGTATATGCTGTAGATAGAGATGGTACTATATGGTGGTATGGTGCTATCTCATCTGGTGCAGGTGGTGGCAAACTCATCAAAAAGGGTGGCAAGCTTGTCCCATCAGGAGGGCATGAGACCAACAACAATATATTTAAAGTATTGGCAAAGAGACGCTTCCATATGTCCAAGACACATCCATCGCCTGATGGTGTCAACAACATGGACTTCGAGATACAGTTTACCCCAGATGGTCAAGCACTACACCTTGGCAACACTGCTATGATGTCACATGGCTGTATCCATGTAGCAAGACAAGATATATCTGCACTATTTAAGTGGGCAAAAGTAGGTATGCCAGTTGTAGTTATGCGAGGTCACTATGCTCAATTTCTTAGAGATGAGATCAAGCAGTTCAAAGAGGATATAAAAGAGTATGATGCTGCACAGGGTATAGAGAAGAAAAATTGATAATAGATGATATCTCAAATAGAGAGGAGAAGAGGCTTTGAAGAGTACCATTAAGTCTATCTTGAGAAGTGCTGATAAGCTGTTGTCGGATAAAGCTAGCAGTCATATAGCCAAGAGGATAGATAGCTCTGCAGTACTTCGCCCTGCTGACAAGAAGCAGAAGCTATTGGTGGATTGCACATATATATATAGTACCAATATCAACACAGGCATACAGAGAGTTGTGAGAAATATCATATACCATATAGATAAGTATGTGACTATGAACGATATGGAGCTTGTGGCAGTAGCCCTTGTCAATGGGACTTTTATAGAGATAGACAAAGAGAAGATACAGAGATACAAACCTCTATCTAAATCTTCAAATATCCTACAAAGAGTCAAGAGAAAGATAGAGCTATATTGGGCATCATTTAATCAAGTAGAGAGACTCTATAAAGATGATATTCTCTTGATGTTGGACTCAAGTTGGTATCTAAATATATGGCCTAGTGTATCTCATGCCAAAGAGAAAGGGCTGACTGTCATAGGCGTGACATATGATCTCATACCTATATCTCATCCTCAATTTTGTGATGAGACCCTAGGTAGTGTATTTGACAGATGGTATGGACTCTCTATGCACTATTTTGATGGATATCTATCTATATCAAAGAGTGTAATGGATAGCTTGAAGCACTACCTGCTAGAGCAGGGAGCAGATATAGATAGATACTATTTCGACTACTTTACTTTGGGGTCTGATTTTGACCAAGCTTCGACGGAAGATGTAGTACCTAGGGCAAAACTGAGATCTATATATAAAAATGGAGGCTCAATATACCTAACTGTATCTACTATAGAGCCACGAAAAAACCATAGAGTTGTATTTCAAGCTATGAAAAAATTGTGGAAAGATGGAGTAGATATCTCATGGGTGATAGTAGGTAGAGAGGGGTGGAGAGTAGAAGAGCTTCTCAAAGAGATGAAGAGTCACAAAGAGTATGGCAAGAGATTTTGGATATTTAATGATCTTGATGATGAGGGGCTAAGGTACTGCTATCGTCACTCCAAAGCACTCATTTTTCCATCTATCATAGAGGGGTATGGATTGCCAATCATTGAGAGTCTCTACTATGGTTTGCCTGTGCTTGCTAGTGATACACCTATACATCGTGAAGTAGGCAAAGAGAATGTAGACTACTTCAACATAGATAGTAGTGAGCCACTAGAGAGGATACTTGGTGCAATAGAGAATGGAGTTAGGGAGTTGCATACTATAGATAAAGATAGTATCACTACTCCTACTTGGGATGAGAGTGCTAGAGAGCTACTAGAGAAGAGTACACACTTGGCAGAGATGACAAAACTATCTCAAGGAGATAGATAGTAGACCTATTGTGAAACCTATCGAAGATGATGGCTTTAGCCTTGTTAAATGGTGAGACTAAAGTCTTACTTCCGAGTTTTGCAAGATATTTATGACAAAAGAGAGGTGATTATGAGAGTATTGATAACGGGCATTAATGGCTTTACAGGCATACATCTAGAGAGATATTTGATGGATAGAGGATATGATGTCTACGGTACTGTGATAGATAACCCACAAGATGATAGGCATCTACAGTGCGACATCACAAAGAGAGGTGATATAGATAGAGTAGTGACACAAGTAGCTCCAGAGTTTGTCATACATACAGCTGGACTAGCCCATGTGACAGCCAATCATGCTTCACTCATATATAATGTCAATGTCATAGGGAGTGAAAATCTACTACAATCTCTAGTGGATAATGGTATCAAACCAAAAAAGGTGATAATGGCAAGTAGTGCTACCGTATATGGCAATCAAGGCACAGAGGTGCTAGATGAGTCCATGACTCCAAAACCTGTCAACCACTATGGATGTAGTAAGCTATCTATGGAGCATATGTCATCTAATTATTTCGATAAATTTGACATTATATTGGCAAGACCTTTTAACTATACAGGAGTAGGTCAAGATATAAACTTCCTCATACCAAAGATAGTATCGCACTACAAAGAGGGGAAGAGGGAGATAGAGTTGGGCAATCTACATGTGGCTAGAGAGTTCAATGATGTCAGAGATATATGTCGCATATATGAGAAGCTAATGTTATCGGATGCTCGTTCAGAGATAGTCAACATCTGTACAGGTGTAGCGATACCTCTACTTCAAGTGATAGATATAATGAATGAGTTGTCAGGCTACGATATGAATGTGACTATCAATCCAGCATTTGTAAGAGCCAACGAGATACATACACTCAAAGGCTCTACCAAGCACCTCAAAGAGCTTATAGATTTTGAACCACAATACACTATCACAGATACACTCCAAGAGAAATTTAATAGTAAGAAATTTAATAGTGAAAAGTTCAACAATGAGAAGATTAATTGAGATTAGGTTTTGGTGTCACATTTCTCTCTGACCGTATAGAGCATGGCAGATTAGATGGTATCGGAGTATATACCAAGTCACTATGGGATGGATTGAAGGGTAGTGAAACGCTCTATCCACTCAGTTTTAGTAGCCCAAAGCAGATAGAGATGTGTCAAGGATTTTTAGAGCATCACATAGACTCTACAGCTACTTCATACCCTATACATAGTGGCATATCATCTCTACTAAATACCCCATTGGGAGAGCTGAGAGAGTACGAAAAGAGTATAGAGCTATTTTTTGCTCCAGACCACCATATACCTTTTCTTAGAGATACTCCTGTAGTGGCTACTGTGATGGATATCATACCATTCATACATCCAGAGTGGGCATCAGGCAGGCTTAGAGGTGTGAAAAATTTCGCATTTAAACGAGCAGTCAAATCAGCAAATCACATCATCACCATATCAGAGCATAGCAAACAAGATATCATCAACCATTTTGAGATAGATGAGAGTAGGATATCTACTGTTCCGTTAGGTGTAGATAGTAGATTTTTTATCCGTATAGATGAGTCAAAGATAGAGAGTATCAAATCTAAGTATGGTATAGATAGAGAGTTTTTTCTATCGGTAGGTACGCTACAACCACGCAAAAATATACTCAGAACTATAGAGGCTTTCAGAAGATTGTCAAAGTCACACAGAGAGAACTCTTTGTTAGTAATAGTAGGGCAAGATGGGTGGGGCTCTGATGAGCTTGGTCTATCTATAGAGAGGATGAGAGAGGATGGTGATGGTATATGGCTCTCCTACCTACCCCAAGATGAAGTATATGCTCTTATGCAGTCAGCTAGAGCTATAGTATATCCATCACTATATGAGGGGTTTGGATTGCCAATAATAGAGGGGTTCGCATCCCAGACACCTATTATCACCTCTACTACCACCTCTATGCCAGAGGTAGCAGGAGATGCAGCTATATTGGTAGATCCCTACTCCATAGAGGAGATATCCAAAGCTATGGAGAGGCTGTTAGAGAGCGACATATTGGCTCGAGAGCTTGTAGCTAAAGGATTGGAGAGAGTTAGAGAGTATAGTTGGGATATATCTACCCAGCGACACTTAGAGATTTTTCAAGAGATAGTATAAAGAAGAGAGAATGAACCAAAGCAATATCTACGAATATTTACAAAACCAAAAAGATACCACTTCGCTACTCATCATCACTAGAGATGATAGAGAGGCTACAGAGGTGGCTGATGTAGCTAGAGTAGCATCACTAGAGCCATTTGTGCTGCCAGATATCAGAGTGAGTGTAGGCGAGGATTTGAGAGCCTATCAAGAGGAGATATATACTCTGCTCTCTACACTATGGAGATACTTTCACTCTACACAAAAGAGAGTACTTATATCACCTATTCGCACTATACTTATACCGCTTCCCAAAGAGGAGTATTTTGGTAGTAAGACCATAGAGTTTGGCGATACTATCAAGCTCCATGAATTTAAAGAGCATATGTATAGTTGGGGGTATCACTTTGTAGATATAGCTTCTAGTAGAGGCGAATTGTCTGTGCGAGGAGATATCATAGATATATACCCTATCGACTCCACTAAGCCATATCGATTATCGCTTTTTGATGACGAGGTAGAGAGCATTAGGGTGTATGATGAAGATACCCAAAAGAGTGTAGCTGATGAGCTAGAGAGTATTGAGATTACCCCTACCTACTTAGATATACCACTAGAGGAGTTTGAAGCTTGGAAGAGTAGGTGTCAGCTAAGTAGTTATGATACTTTTATCAAGGATATAGATAGTCTTGGATTTTGGCACTTGGACAATCTAGCTCATAGCTATGTAGAGAGTTTTGAGTCGATACTTGCCTCTGATATGGCTAGTGAGATAGTAGAGATATATAGTTTGGATACTCCTCTCATAGAAGCTACCTCGCTTCCTGTTGCTACGATACCACCAGCCAAAAACTATAGAGACTTAGAGGTGGTCAAGCCAAATCCGCTACTGCAAGCCCACAAAGATAAGAAGATTACTATAGTAGCGAGAAATGAATCTATCATCAGAGGTAGTGAACTAGAGAGTTTTGATGGATTGGAGATACTATATGTAGAAGGCATAGTCAATATCCTTAGTGATGAACACCTCATTATCTCTCTCAATAAGCCTATCAAAAAGAGGCGAGTTAAAAAGGCATCTATCATACTAGATGAGCTAAAACCCAATGACTACATAGTCCACGAAAATCACGGAGTAGGGCTATTTAAAGGTATAGAAAAGAGAGAGATATTGGGCTCTACTAGAGAGTTCTTGGTCATCAACTACCAAAATGAAGATACTCTATTGGTTCCTGTAGAGAACTTAGAAGTAGTAGATAGATATGTGGCAGAGGGTGGTACACTACCTGCACTTGACAAGCTAGGAAAAGCTAGTTTCAAACGACTCAAAGGCAAAGTGCGTGAGAAGCTTTTTGCTATAGCATCACAGATCATCAACCTATCGGCACAGCGACACCTCCAAAAGGGTATAGTGATCAAACTACCAAGCGAAGAGTATCAGATATTTATGCACAAAGCGGGATTTGTCCATACTGAAGACCAAAAGAGAGCTATAGATGAGATGCTAGCAGATATGAGTAGTGGCAAGATGATGGATAGACTACTTAGTGCAGATGTTGGTTTTGGCAAAACGGAAGTAGCCATGAATGGTATGTTTGCGGCAGCCCATAGTGGCTATCAATCTATGATCATAGCACCCACTACGCTACTAAGCTCTCAACACTTCAAGAGTCTCAAAGAGAGATTTGAGGGGTATGACTTCAAAGTGGCAAAATTGGATAGATTTACTACCGCCAAAGAGAAGAGAGGGGTTTTGTCTGGTTTGGCAGATGGCACCATAGATATGGTAGTCGGCACACACTCCCTGCTCAAAGCCAAATTTGACAATCTAGCTCTAGTTGTGATAGATGAAGAGCATAAGTTTGGAGTCAAACAAAAAGAGGCTCTCAAGGAGTTATCGTCCCAGACTCACCTATTGAGTATGAGTGCCACTCCCATACCTAGAAGTCTCAATCTAGCACTATCACAGATCAAAACATTCTCAGAGATACTCACTCCACCACTAGAGAGGCAGGGGGTGAGAACTTTTGTCAAAAGCTATGACGATAAAGTAATCAAAGAGGCTATCATGCGTGAGATGCGTAGAGGTGGGCAGACATTCTATGTATACAACTCCATAGCAGGCATAGAGCAAAAACGCAAAGATCTACTAGAGATACTACCCAAACTCCGCATAGCAGTACTGCACTCCAAGATATCAGCCGTGGAGACAGAGAATGAGATGATGCTTTTTGAGAGTGGAGAGTATGATCTTCTCCTATCCACCTCTATAGTAGAGTCAGGTATCCACATGCCACATGCCAATACTATGATAGTAGATGGAGCAGACAACTTTGGTATAGCAGATCTGCATCAACTCAGAGGTAGAGTAGGTAGAGGTGGCAAAGAGGGCTTCTGCTACTTTGTAGTAGAGGATAAAGAGTCTCTAAGTGACAATGCAAGAAGACGCTTGCTAGCACTTGAGTCTCACTCACAGCTAGGTAGTGGAGCGGTATTGGCATTCCATGACTTAGAGATACGAGGAGGAGGCAATATCATAGGAGAAGCACAGAGCGGTCATATCAAGCAAATAGGCTACTCCCTCTACCTTAGAATGCTAGAGGATACCATCAAGGAGTTGAGCGGTATCAAAAAAGATGAAGAGAGAACAGTAGATATCAAACTAAGTGTAGATGCCTACCTAAATGAAGATCTCATATATGAAGATAGACTCCGCTTAGAGCTATATCGTCGATTATCTCAGTGTGACAATGTAGGTGAAGTCTACGAGATAGAGTCGGAGATAGCCGATAGATTTGGCAAGCTAGATACTATCACTAGGCAGTTTATAGATATCATCATCATCAAAGTATTGGCAAGAGAGCAGGGTATCACAAAGGTATCTAGCTATGAACAGCGAGTATTTATAGAGTTTGCCGACGAGTCAAAAGAGAGAGCCATACTCCAATCACCTAGCAAAGATGATGATGATATCATAGCTACTGCTATGAAGTGGCTGAAGGGAAATAGGTAGAGGTGATATGACTTCACAAAAGAGCTGGTGTATGATAAGGTCAAAGAACATATTTCATTCTTTGATAGCTAGGTGATGATTTTGCAACTTAACTATGATAATATTATCTTTTTAGATATTGAAGTTGATAGACAAACCAAAAA
>FPHC01000061.1_pt1 | contig 60673 bp, 57 predicted proteins | sample 1057211 | NCBI WGS metagenome assembly FPHC01 (sample SAMEA4473313, study PRJEB15554) | hydrothermal vent metagenome | biome: marine basaltic hydrothermal vent biome; feature: marine hydrothermal vent; material: water | place: Pacific Ocean | collected 2011-06-14/2011-07-23 | depth 1199 m
AAATTAAAGCTTCCAAATAGAGAAGTTAAACAATCTTTAAATGATTATATCATACAAACTCTACTCAAAAAAACCAATTATAATAGAGAGAAAAAATCTATCATCATTGCATTAAGAGAGGCTAATTTAGAGGATTTCAAAAATGCTTTTATGGCTATATTCTCTTCAATCCCATATAATAATTATAGTAAAAATAATCTGCCACACTATGAGGGATTTTATGCTTCTATTGTATATGTATATCTACAATCTTTGGGGCTTGATATCATTGGTGAAGATGTAACAAATAGAGGTAGAATTGATTTGACTGTAAAGATAGATAATTTGATATATATCATAGAGTTCAAAGTAGGCAAAGGGAATGCTCTTGCACAAATCAAAGCTAAAGATTATGCTCAAAAGTATATGAATGAGGACAAAGATATATATTTGGTGGGGATCAATTTTGATGAGGAGAAGAGGAATATTAGTGGGTTTGAGTGGGAGAGGGTAGAGTAGTGTCAAATATACTGTTATATACAAGATATTAAAGGATTTTAATACTATAGTTAGGCATAGCACAAGCACAAATGGAGGTCATTTTTGGCAAACTCCTCTGCTAAATTTTCTCTGATAGAGAAGATACCCAACTCAATACCACGGATAAATAGTGCTAAATCTACAGCTATTGTATTGCACTATGATAGTAGATATCAAATTTTCTGGCATAGCTTGCATGACAAAAATTTGAAAAAAAAGCTACTACTATGATGATGGGCATGAGATCCTTTATAGGGTTTTGATATCTCCAAAAATACCACAATGCTCTCTCTCATTATACTTGTCTGCTATTTGACAACTTTTTTGAGCTTGATCATGAAAAAATCTTTTGCATTGGTGTAGCTATCACTCTCGCCAACTACCACTATGCTACCATCACTTGCACGAGTGATACCATGTGCTATATCTGTATTGCGACCACCATATAGAGCTGACCAAAATAGATTACCAGCTCTATCTAATGCTATGATATACATATCATATACCCCCTCACCCATAGAGTCTGTACCGCCTGCTATGAGGAAATCACCATCTCTACTCATGGTTATGGCATTGGCAAAATCGTACCTTTTGTATCCATATATCTTGTGCCATATGAGCTTGCCATCTGCATTGAAATTCATGACAGTCAAATCTGTCTGTGCACTACCATATGATCTGGTATATCCAGCTGCTACTATACCACCATCTAGTGTGGGGGTGACGGCATTGAGTACATCTTCATACTCTCCACCATATGTCCTAGCCCATATCTTTTTACCATTCTGATCTATCTTCATGACAAAAAAGTCACTATCGCCTACACGATCTATCTCACGAGAGCCTACTACCACTAGATCGCCATCACGAGTACGCGTCATACCACCTATGAGATCATTTTTCTCTCCACCTATCTTCTGCTCAGTGACCATATTTCCATCTTTGTTGATCTTGACTACAAAGATATCTCTATAGCCGTTACCAAAAGACTCAGTCTCACCCACCACTATAGCACCGCCATCATCTGTACCTGCTATAGCCCTACCATACTCAGCACGATCTCTACCAAATGTATTTTGCCATATGCCCTTGCCATCTAATGATATCTTTGCTACATATATATCTCTATCTCTCTTTTTGCTAAAAGACCTACTAGTGCCTACTACCAATATAGAGCCATCTTTTGCTCTAGTGATAGCTGACGCTTCATCTAAATTTTTGCCACCTAGCATCTTCCTCCATATAGTCTTGCCTTTGGCATTGACACGAGTCACACATATATCTGTCTGCTTAGCACCAAATGATTTGCAGTCACCTACTACCGCTACATCACCACCCTCTAGTGCCACTACACCCTTGGCTATATCGGTATCTGTATCGCCATAAGTCTTTTGCCATACTTTTTCAAATGTTGGCTCTTTTGTTTCTCTTTTTGACTCTCGTGCTACTACTATCGTACCAAACATAAGTAGCGAAGCTGTAGCCAATAAAAAAAATTTGTTCATCATCTATTTCCTCTTAATGTAAGATTATCTATTTATATGATTATACATTAAAAATTTATATTTTACCCCAAATTATCTTATTTTAGTTTTTGAATAAGATGATATAATTGCAATAAACTTTATAAACAAAATAGAGATAATGCTATCTATTGACAGCAGATAGCTCAAATAGGCACCATTTATACCTACGCTATTCGATAAGTTTAAAGTATAAGCCATTTACAAATGATACCACCAATTGAAAGGAAAAAAATGTCATATCTGATGACGATAGATGCAGGCACAGGTAGTGTAAGAGCAGTAATATTTGATACAGATGGTAGAGAGATATCTGTAGGTCAGCAGGAGTGGGAGCATCTAGTAGAGGAGGGTGTAGCCAACTCTATGAGCTTTGATTTTGACCAAAATTGGAAGATAACTACCAACTGTATAAGAGAGGCTATATCTAAAGCGTCTATCAAGCCATCACAGATAGTAGCAGTCACCGCTTCATCTATGCGTGAGGGGATAGTGCTATACGATAGAGATGGCAAGGAGCTATGGGGTGTAGCCAATGTAGACGCTAGAGCTTCAGAGGAGGTAGTGGAGCTAAAAGAGAGGTTTCCTGCCATAGAGGAGGAGTTTTATGCCCAATCGGGGCAGACATTTGCATTGGGTGCACTACCTAGACTTCTATGGGTCAAAAAAAATCGTCCATCTATATATGAAAAAATATCTAAGATATCTATGATTAGCGATTGGATACTAGCTAAGTTATCAGGTGTCATAGTATCTGACCCATCAAATGGTGGCACAACAGGGATATTTTCTCTCAAAGATAGAGATTGGTTACCGTCACAAGCTAAAAAAGTGGGCATAAGAGACGATATATTTCCACCTATATATGAGTCAGGTGAAGTGATAGGTGAAGTGACCCTACAAGCTAGTAGTGAGAGTGGACTCTCGCGTGGATGCAAAGTAGTGATGGGTGGTGGTGATGTGCAGTTGGGTTCAGCAGGATTAGGAGTCGTACGATTAGGAGAGAGTGCCATACTAGGAGGTAGTTTTTGGCAACAGATAGTCAATATCCCATCATCTACTACTCCACCAAAAGATATGAGACTGCGTATCAATCCACATGTCATAGATGGCATATCTCAAGCAGAGGGGATTAGCTTTTTTAGTGGACTCATCATGCGTTGGTTTCGAGATGCATTTTGCGATATGGAGAAGCTACAAGCCTCTCAAAGAGGTATAGATACATACGAGATACTTGAAGAGATGGCATCATCTGTACCGCTAGGCTCACATGGCATAGTGCCTATCTTTTCTGATGCTATGAAGTATGGCAAGTGGTACCACGCTTCACCATCATTTCTCAACCTCTCTATAGATCCAAATATATGCAACAAAGCCAGTATGTTTAGGAGTCTTGAAGAGAATGCGGCCATAGTATCGGCTATAAATTTAGAGAGTATCTCATCATTTTCAGGGATAGATAGTGATAGCATCACTTTTGCAGGTGGTGCAAGCAATGGCAGACTATGGTCACAGATAGTAGCAGATGTGACAGGAAAAGAGGTGCATATACCAGTAGTTAAAGAGGCTACTGCTCTAGGTGGTGCTATGATGGCAGGTATTGGTGTAGGTCTATATAGTAGCATAGATGAAGTGGCAAAAGAGCTAGTAGAGTGGGATAGAGTGGTAGAGCCAGACATGAACAACTTCACCAAATATCAAGATCAAAAATCAAAATGGCAAGAGATATACGCAGAACAACTCAAACTAGTAGATAGAGGCTTAGTAGAGTCGATGTGGAGAGCTCCAGGAGTTTAAGTGACACAATGAAATATATGGTATCTTGACCTTTAGCACACTTCAAACTCTACAAGAGATACTCTAAACTATATAGCTAATCTCTGCCTCTGAGCCTAAACGCATAGGTGGACCCCAAAACCCTATGCCGCTGTTGACATATATCTTGCCACCATATGGTAGAGTGTGTAGCCCTTTCAGATATGGCTGTTGCAGTCTCACTAGATAGTCAAATGGCCATATCTGACCACCATGCGTATGACCGCTCAATATAAGTTCGGGTTTAAAGGCACCTAGATACTCTATATATTTTGGCTGGTGAGCCAATAGAATAGTAGGATACTCTCTGACTCTACCTCCAAAAGCCTTGAGGGCATCAGGAGGCAATATATCTGCACGATATCCAAATATATCAGTCACACCCACTATATTAACTCCCAGCTCCTCTATGGCTATAGAGTCGTTGAGTAGTATCTCTATGTGAGTCTCTCTACGCATAAACTCTATGATCTTTATAGGATTATGAAAATACTCATGATTACCAAGTACCATATATACACCATATTTTGATGAGATACCATTGAGTTCTAGTACGGCATCTACTATAGAGTCTATATCCGTATCTATGAGATCACCTGTTATCACTACTATATCAGGCTTGAGTGAATTTATCTTTGATACAGAGTGCTTGACAAATGCCTTATCTATCAATCCACCTATATGAAGATCACTTATCTGAACTATAGAGAAGTCAAACAATCCCGCTTTGACCACATTGACGACAGGCTCCTTGCTACCCTCGTAAGCACCTATAGATATATATGCTGTAGATAGTGCCATCAATGCACCATCACCACTCTGCTTAATAAATCTTCTTTTTGATGGATCTATATCTTTGATGCCTCTATGAAATAGATGTAGTATCTCATGCAAGATAATGTATAGCAACAGTACAAAAGTAACACCAATAGATATAGAGAAGAGATAGTATAGACCGTTTGGCAATATATCACTATATCTATCTACCACATACAGTATATTGAATAGAAAGTTGATAGAGATAAGTGTAGTCAAGAGTCTCTTTGCGGTACTACTAATGAGTAGACTTTTGATAACTCTACTGTAGTATAAAAAGTGTATAGATGCAAATAGTGTGAGAAGTATAAGGAAAAAGATATATGTTTTCACACTCTATCTTTTGCCACAAATCTACCTAATTGTCTATCTTTTACGATATTGCTATACTCTCCTATTATACCATTCATAGATACATATACTCCGCTACTATCTATAGAGTTGATATATCCATACGCTGATGCTAGATTGGCTGTCGCCTCTATGGGGTCTATGGAGTATGGCACCATAGCTCCTGTGAGTATGATGGATCGATCTAGCGAAGCATCTGCCAAATATTTGGCTGTGATATCCATAGTATCTGTACCATGTATGATAATAATCTTTTGATGTTTTGCTAAATTGATAGTGGCTAGCAATAACACTCTATCTCCATCATCTATATCTAGGCTATCTTTCCCTATAATGGAGACCACTTCAAGTTCGTAGAGCCACTTCTGTGCTATCTCCCTAGAGGCTTTGGAGGTGGCATTTACCTCAAGCTTACCATTGAGTGGATTGTATATCTTGTTGAATGTACCACCTGTATCTATGATCAAAACACTCTGCATAACTACTCTACTTTAGTTTTCTATTTCTAGCAGCAAGTATAGAGAGTACCAACAGTCCTGCTATGGAGTACCAAGCCCACATAGGGAATGGTATAGGATCACCTGCTGCATATGAGTGTAGTCCAGATAGGTAGTAGTTGACTCCAAAATATGTCATAAGTACAGAACTATATGCCCATACAGATGCTATATTGAAAATATATATAGACTTTAGCTTAGGTATAAATCTTAGGTGAAGAACTGTAGCATATATAAGTATAGTTACAGCTGCCCAAGTCTCTTTGGGATCCCAACCCCAATATCTACCCCAACTCTCATTTGCCCATACTCCACCAAGGAAGTTGCCTATAGTCATAAGCATTAGACCTATGATGAGACTCATCTCCGCTAAGTTTGTCAACTCCTTAATAGATCTATCTATATTCTCTTTACCCTTTCCACGGATAATAAAGAGTATCAATACAAAGAGAGAGAGTATAGAACCCAAGCCCAAAAAGCCATCGCCAGAGATGATTGTAGCGACATGTATCATAAGCCAATATGATTTCAGTACTGGTACTAGGTTGGTGATCTCTGGATTGATGAAGTTCATATGAGCTACACCCATAGTGATACCTGCAAGTAGAGCAGAACCAGCTAGAGCAAATGGTGAATTTTTGGCAAGTATCAACCCTGCGACTACAGTAGAGGCAGCTATAAATACTATGGATTCATAGGCATTGCTCCAAGGGGCATGTCCAGAGATATACCACCTGATACCCATACCTATGACATGAAGCATAAAACCTAAAATCAAGATACTCCAAGATACTCTCATCACCCATTTGATATTGAGACTAGGTTTCAATACATTGGCAAAAGCAAATAGAAGCAATGCTATACCAAGTAGTAGATATAGAGGCACAAGCTTACCAAAAAGTCCAAGGTTGTTGTATTTTATCTCCATATCTATATGGTTGTCGCTAGGTATGACTGCACCACCATAAAACTTTTGATATTTTGCAATGACATCTAGTGCCTCGTCAGCTTTGCTCCAGTCGCCACTCTTGATACCCTCATCTACACTCTGAAAGTAGCTTAAGGTGATGAGCTGAACCATTTGGCTCTCTTTTCCAGGGAAACTCTTGATAGCCTCTACAGGTGATAACCATTTGTTGTTTTTGTCTTTTGGCTTTGGATATATCTTTAGTAGACTACCTGTATATACCATATAGGCTACATTGATCCTCTCATCTATCTTTATAAGCTCCTTATCATACTGGCTTTTCTCTAGTGGCTTCTTTCGTGAAGCTATGGTGACATCCTTATATAGTTTATAGTTGTTATCTTTTTTGGTAAAAAAGTCTGAAAATTTTGCATATTTATCATCTTTGGATAGACCTAACTTGAGTGCTATTTTTGGATGACCTATCTTTATCATAGCTATCTCTTGATATATATCAGGCTTGGTTGTCATACCTAAAATTATCTGATCATGAGTGAGTCCTAGTATGGATGATTTACCAGATAGCTTCGATACTACCTCTTGTGCTAGGGTATCTATGGGTTTCATACGCCCTTGATGATCTTGCATAACTAGATGACCAAACTTTTGAGCATGATCTTTATCATATTTGGTTATTATATTTTTGATATTCTCATCTACGGTAATGGTAGCAGAGTGTAGAGGTGAACTAGTTGCAAATAGTGCAAAAATAGCTACTATTATAGCACTATGGTTTTGATATTTTCTGGCACCCTTTAGAAGCTTTTGAAAGCGACCTTTTTCTATAAAGAGTGACCATATCATACCTATAGTAAGTAGTAGATATCCTATATATGTAGGTAGTGTACCAGGGTCATGGTTGACTGACAATATCGTACCTTTCTCATCTGTATCATATGATGATTGGAAAAATCTATAGTTTCTATGGTCTAGTACATGATTCATATAGATACGAAATGGTTGCTCTATATTTTGCTCTTTGTCTATCAGTACCACATCACTAGCGTATGATGATGGTGTCATAGAGCCAGGGTATCTCTCTAAGTCAAATTTGACAAGTTTTATATAAAACGGTATCTTTATGATTTTTGCACCATATCTAGCCGTGACCTCTATCCCATCTACCTTGGTTTTGGTAGGCTCTCCTACCACCCCTTTGCGACCCAATAGTGTGATAGTTTCACTACTATCTTTTACGCTTATTTTTAACTTGATGAGCTCTGGCTTTCTGCTCATCGCCTTGAGTCCTGTAGATATATAGTCTACTTTGCCTCTCTCGTGTATCGACTTTAAGACTACTGCTGATTCACCAAATCTATATAGGTGTCTCTTCTCTAGTCTATTTGTGCCAGCTTTCAGCTCCCCTTGGCTTCTATCGTCCATCTTGAGATAGCTCATATCATATGATGTCTTGACATAGAGTGTTCCATTGCTGTCTGTTACTTCAAATATAGGTTTGCTACTCTGTATATCTTTGTTGTAAGATAGTATAAAGTTACCTGCATCATAGCTCTCACCGCTAGATAGTGGAACTATTTTCCCCCTTGAGTTTGAGCCTACTAGCTTAAACTCCAATATCTTTTTGCCATTTGGGTCATCTACTATAGCTCTCTGTGCGTTTGGCTTGTAGTCTACTAGCTCTACACGCACCTTCTTATTGCCTATGGTAAATGTCTCACTTATGTGATTTTTTGTCATTGATGATAAGTATAGCTTCTTCTCATAATCTTTTGTAGTCTTACCATCTGTCAATGAGAGATTGAGCATCTGTACATCAGATACCATTGTATTGCTACTCTCGCCCTCTCTGATGTGCATTATGCCCTCATAGCCCACATATCTAGTGAGTATAGCACCTATGGCAATAACTAAGAATGAGATGTGGAAGATAAAGACAGGTAATCTATTTTTGTATGATTTGAATTTGATGATATTGTAAAGCAGTGTAGCTATGAAGTAAAAAAGAAATAGCTCAAACCACTTGGCATTATATACCAACGATTTGGCAGTCTGTGTACCATAATCATTTTCTATGAAGGTCGCTACACCTAGCGTAATACCAAAAATAAAGAGTAGCAGTACAGCTACTTTCATGGAGAATATACTTTTCAACATACTAAATACCACCTATTGTATAACACATCATCTGTGCTGTTTGTAATTTTTTGTATTCTATCTAATTCAACTTTAAGTGTCTAAGTTATAGTTTCTTAGGGTAGTGATTTTATATTAATTTAAGATAATAAAGATTATCTCGTTGGCAACAAATAGAATCAAATACTATAGCTTATTTTGAATATATTATTTCAAATAAATATAAGACTTAATATATTTTGGTATAATTGAACTATTATAAAAATTAAAATGGGAATATAAATGAACATAGAAGAGTTAGATAAAAAGTTTGTATTGGGTACATACGCGAGGAACTATACCAATTTTGTCAATGGTATAGGATCGACACTATATGATGATAGCGGACGAGACTATATAGATTTTGCCAGTGGTATAGGGGTCAACAGCGTAGGACATAACAATCCACAACTTACAAAAGCTATATGTGAACAGGCCGCAAAGATCATACATATCTCAAATCTACAAGTGATAGAGCCACAAGCAAAATTGGCTCAAAAAATTGTAGAACTTAGTGGATACGATATGGCTATATTCTTTGCCAACTCAGGTGCAGAGGCAAATGAGGGTGCTATTAAAATCGCCAGAAAGTATGGTGAGACCAAATTCAATAATAAAAAATACAAAGTAATAACACTAGAACACTCATTTCATGGTCGCACTATCACTACTGTAAAAGCTACTGGACAGGAGAGCTTTCATAGCCCCAACTTCTCTCCATATCCTGATGGATTCAGCTATGTAAAGTCCATAGAGGCACTATATGACACTATAGATGATGAGACAGTAGCAGTACTCATAGAGCTAGTGCAAGGAGAGGGTGGAGTAGAACCTTTCGATAGAGATGAGATACAAAAACTTGCAAAATATCTCAAAGATAACGATATACTACTCATAGTAGATGAAGTACAGACAGGAGTCTATAGGACAGGTGAGTTTTTGGCTTCCAATCTATATGGTATAGAGCCAGATATCATCACGCTTGCAAAAGGATTGGGGGGTGGATTGCCTATAGGTGCAGTAGTGACAAAACATAAAGATATCTTTGTGGCTGGAGATCATGGCAGTACATTTGGCGGTAACTACCTCAGTACTACAGCTGGATTGAGTGTCTTGGATACATTGTCAGATCTATATAGCAGTGGTCAACTACATAAATCTCTTATATATTTTGAAGATAAACTTCAAAATATAGCCGACAAGTACCAAAACTTTTTTGATAGAGAGGTCGGAGTAGGTTTTATGCGTGGCTTGAGAGCCAAAGATGCCAAAACTGTAACAAATATACTCAATGCTACCATGGAAAATGGGCTTATAGTACTAAAAGCGGGACGAAATACAGTTCGCTTCTTGCCAAGTATGACTATCACAAAGGATGAGATCGATGAAGGGTTCAAGAGATTTGAAAAAGCACTCAATAGTATCTAATCTTATCACTATCATAGCGATAGGGACTCTAGCCCATTCAGATGAATTGGCCAAATTACTATCTAAAGAGAAGCAAGATATATTTAGATACCAAGAGTCATACAATACTCTACAGAGTGACATGCTTCAAAGAAGTTGGATTCAGCCTATTAGATTGCAATATAGAAAAAACTATACTACACAATTTGTAGGCGATACTATGAATACAAGCAACTACAGTATAGTTATAGATCAACCCATATTTAAATCAGGTGGCATATTCTACTCTATCAAGTATGCTGATGCCCTTCGAGGAGCAAATGCGACTCAGATAAAAATCCGTAAGAGAGAGATGATAGGAAATGCTGTCAATATACTCTATAATTTCAAAAAGATAAAGCTTCAGCAAGAGAAGCTCAAACTCTTGATAAAGAATGATGAGATAGATATCAAACTCAAAAGCGATAGTTATGAAGCAGGTATACTAGATAGTAGCTTTTTGGATCAAGCTATCATCAAGAGAAACAGAGATGAGACAGATCTTTTAGCACTTGAGCTACAGCTAGAAAAGCTTAAGAGTGATTTTGCATTTTTGAGTGACAAAGATCCAGATAGATTAAAGTTGCCAAATCTAAAACTCATAGGTAAGAGAGAGTATAAAGATGAGCATTTGGCACTAAGGGGCGATATATTGCTAGCCAAAGAGAAAGAGTATCTCAACAAAATGACTTGGGCAAAGTATCTGCCAGAGTTATCTGTACAGGGTCAATATATCAAAGGCGACCTAAATCCCCTCTTTGCCAATCCAAATCTACGAGATGAGTATACCAACTATAGTGTAACTGTAAGCATGCCGATAAATATCAACTCATTAGCAGATGTGGAGGCGACCAAGGTTGCCTACATGGAGGCATCCACACAAGTAGTAGATCAAAAGAAAAGAGTGGATTTGGAGTATCAAACTATCTTAAATAATCTTCGTATTATCAACAAAAAGATAGCACTAGACCACAAAGATGAAAAATTGTACCAGAGACTATATAATGTTACGAAAAATCTTGAGATTGCGGGTGAAAAGACATCTTATGAGACGGAGCTAATGCACAACTCATTGATGACAAAAAAGCTAGACCAGCAGATACACAAGATAGACAAACAGTTGCAACTACTATCACTATATATAAAGGTCAATGATGTATTTTAGTGAATATATGAATGAGTGGCTATATGGTGAGGATGGTTACTATAAAGGGTTTAAAGCCATAGGCAAAGAGGGTGACTTCTATACCGCTGTAAGCACATCACCCTTTTTTGGTGCTGCTATAGCAAACTATCTATATAAAAATATAGAGTCAGGCAAGATAGCCAGAGATGCCCTATTGGTAGAGATAGGAGCTCATCAAGGTCATCTACTAGGAGATATGATACAGTGGCTATATAGTTGCGATTCATCACTAGTCGAGAGTATGCGTTTTGCTATAGTAGAGAGACAGCCAGAGGTGCAAGAGGCACAAAGAGAGTACTTCAAAGAGAGGTTTGGTAGTGATGTTCAGATAGAGCAGTACTACTCTTTGGGCGAACTAAATGAACCATACGCTTTTGTAGTATCCAATGAGATATTTGACGCATTTCCATGCGAGCTAATCAACAATGGCAACATAGCAATAGTAGAAGATGATACCATCAAATGGGAGAGAGCTCCAGAGGCTATACTCAACAAAGTATCATCATACAACCAAACCAAAGGCGAAGTGGGAGTAGGATACGACAAGTTTGCATCTGAGATATCAAAGAGTTTTAATGAGTGTGATTTCGTCTCATTTGATTATGGTGAGAAGTATGTCAGAAATGATTTCTCTATCCGTATATACAAGAAGCACGAGACACTACCACTTTTTGATGATGAGGTGATACTTGCCAATGAATTTAAAAAGAGTGATATTACATATGATGTCAATTTTCAAGATGTGATAGATAGTTTTGTATCTGCTGGATTTAGCCTAGAGAGCTACGAGACACAAGCTAGAGCATTGATACGCTTCGGACTAATAGAGATGCTGGAGGATTTTGCTAGACAAACAACAGAGTCTATATATCTTAGAGAGGTAGATAAGGTAAAAACGCTGATATCTCCCACTATTATGGGTGATAAGTTTAAGTTGATACATTTTAGAAAATAGGACAAGGATTATAAAATGGCAGGAGTAGAGATAGAGAGAAAATTTCTTTTTAGACCATGTGCACCTAAAAAATTTTTAAATGATTTGGGTGTAACATACACAAAATACTCTATGCAACAATATTATATATCTACAGAAAAGTATCCAAATATAAGATACAGAAAGAAAAATAATAATTTTTATAAAACTATAAAGAGTGGTGATGGACTTGTGAGAAGAGAGGAGGAGTTTGCAGTCACACAAGAGGAGTTTTTGAAACATTTGGATAAGCATAGCGGCAGGATTATAGAGAAAGATCGCTTTGTTTTTGTATATGATGACATTACTTATGAATTGGATATATTCAAAAAAGATCTAAAAGGACTCTGCTATCTTGAGGTAGAGTTCTCTGATGAGATATCTGCTAAGGCTTTTGAGCTACCAGATATTTTTTCTTCACTAAATATAGCAGAGGTTACAGAAGATAGCAGATTTAACAATGTATCGTTGAGTATCCCCGGATCTATACCATCTCTTCATACAGATTTAGAAAAATTAGATAGAAAAATGAAGCTTGTATTGCCCAAAGTTATAAATACATATCCTATATCCATAGAGCCATTTGAATCGACAGAAACAGCAATACTAGCTATGCTACAAAACAAAGCTCAAAAGATCGATGAGTGTCGTAAAAATTTATTGGATGAGCCAAATAGCTTTGATAAACTTTATGATTTTTGGGTATCGATGAGGAAGGCAAAAGCAGTACTGGAGGAGTTTGAAGAGTTTTTTGACTCCACTTGGTTCAGTAGACATTTGCAAAATATATCTCAACTCATGGCACAAACTAACGCCAAAAGAGATATAGGTCTATTTCTCGTTGATATAGAAAATTATAGGGGTCTACTCTCCAATAAAAGATCAGATGATTTAGACAAAATTGTAAATATCTTAAAAAATAAATATGATGAGTATGAAGCAAAAACGACTGGTTTGGCAAATAGTGAACTTTTGACATATGAGATATCAGCACTAGAGAGACCAAAAATTGACAAAAATCAACACAATAAAACTCTACAGCAACCTATAGTCATAAGTGTAATGAGAATATTACAAAATCGTATAGAAAATATCATACAAGATGGCAAAGATATTGATAGAGTTACTAACTTAAATGGACACCACCACCTTCGTATTCAATTTAAGAAATTGTGTTGTATCATAGAAGATACGGAGACTTTTATACTCAACGACAAGTATGTCAATGCTATAACTATGGTAAAAAATATAGAGAATTTGTTGGGTGAATATCATGACTTACAATTTCAAAGAATATTTTTGATTTCTCTATTGAATGATATAGGTAAAGAGGATACCAAGATGAAAAAAACTATTAAGAAGTTAAGAGATTTGATTAATATAAAAGAGTTAGAGAATCAGACTATATTTCAAAAAGATTTAAAGCTGTTTATGAATGAACATAAAAACTTAAAGCAACTTTTTAAATATTAACCTCTATAATGAGATTTTTAAAGGGGTAATATGATAATCGTAACAGTAAATGGAGAGAGTAGAGAGTTGCCAGACAATACGACACTATTGTCTTTGATGAGTACTCTAAATATCAAAGTCAAAATAATGGCAGCCGCTATCAATATGGAGGTTGTCAAGAAGAGTGATTGGGATAGTAGAGTATTGGTAGATGGAGACAGAGTAGAGTTGTTACATTTTGTTGGAGGCGGATGAGTAGATTTGGCTTTTAGGGACAAGGCTTGAAATGAGAGTACTTCTATTGGAAGATGAGATAATGCTACAAAGTGCAATAGTAGAGTATCTATCTGATACTGGATATGATGTCGATGCATACGAAGATGGTAAAGATGCATATGATGCCATAGTAGTTGGCAACTACGATCTCTTTATTTTTGATATCAATACACCGACTATAGATGGACTAAATCTACTTGAAAAGCTACAGAGAGAGAAGATATATGTACCGACCATTTTTATATCTGCAATCACTAAAATAGAGCAGATATCCAAAGCATATGAGCTTGGATGCTATGACTATCTCAAAAAGCCTTTTCATCTCAAAGAGTTGACTCTACATATAGATAGGCTTCTAAAGATAGCAAATATCAAATCAAAAAGTGTAGTAAAAATAAGTAAAATGTATAGTTATGATTTGGAAAATGGCAGATTACTCTTTGATGGTACAGAGCAGACATTGACACATAAGCAGTCTCAAATCATCAACCTATTTGCATCAAATATCAACAATATAGTAAGCTTTGAGATGCTCAAACATTATGTATGGAGTGGAAATGATATAGACAATGCTACCATAAGAGCAGAGATACATAGGGTCAAGCAAGTTTTAAGAGAGGATCTCATACATGGGATAAAAGGCGTAGGATATAGACTTATAAAGATAATTTAGTGATGCAAACTTACATCTCTAAGCAAAAAAAAGTTATAATCCTATCAAATATTAGCGAAATAGCAAGGAAGTGTAAATGGAAGGTGTATTTACTTATATAGGTGCTTTAACAGGGCATGGCAATGGGATGGTGATTGGTCACCTTATTTTAGTGGCGGCTATTATTATGTTGATAGTAAAATATGCAACTAAAAATATGAGAGCAGTACCAGGTCACACACAAAATGTAATGGAAGCATATCTTGGTGGTGTTATATCTATGGGTAGAGATGTAATCGGTGAAGATTTGGCAAGAAAATATCTGCCACTAGTTGCAACTATTGGTATTTTTGTATTGATATCAAACTTGATAGGTATTATCCCAGGTTTTGAGTCGCCTACTTCAAATATCAATGTCACTCTACCTTTGGCACTATTGGTGTTTTTTTACTACAACTATGAGGGTATCAAGAAAAATGGTGTTGTACACTATTTTGCACACTTTGCAGGTCCTGTAAAGATATTGGCACCATTGATGTTCCCTATAGAGATAGTATCTCATCTCTCAAGAATCATCTCTCTCTCTTTCCGTCTTTTTGGAAATATCAAGGGTGATGACCTCTTCTTATGGGTACTATTGATGTTGGTTCCTTGGTTTGCTCCACTACCAGGATATCTGCTATTGACATTCTCTGCCCTCTTACAAACATTTGTATTTATGATACTTACCTATGTCTATCTAGCAGGTGCTGTAGCGATAGAAGAGGAGCATGATAAGGCACATGAGCCTGCTCATGCATAGAGAGAGCTGTATATAACTTCATGAGATTACAGATATCTACTCTAGCTAAATTGATTAGCTTTCTTCTAGGCGTTGCGTGGGCATTTGTCCTGCTTGGCGTCGCTCTTACATTTTTTTCATACTTTAGATTTAGTATTGTAGATGCTATATTATTTAGTTTTTTGGGTGCTATACCTGGACTTCTTTTTGTAGTTTTACTAGAGTATATACTAGTAAGCCTACAGAGATTTGAGGAGATGAAAAAGCAGACCAAGCTACTAGAGGAGCTAGTAGATAGAAATAGAAGAGATGATCTACTACGCAATTAGTGATCCATCAACTCTCAACTTTGACAACTTAAACAGTGATCTAAAACGCTTTGCCAAAAAAGCTGACATCATCACATATAGAGACAAAACAAACAAAAACTACCACACATATGCAGAGATATTTATAGAGAGAGCAAAAGAGTATAGCTTTGATAAGGTACTTTTGCACTCAGATTTTAGATTGGCACATAGGCTAAAGGCTGATGGCGTTCATCTTACAAGTAGTCAATCCTGCGATATAGGTAGTGCTAAATCTTTAGAACTATTTGTGATTATAAGTTGCCACACTATAGATGAAGCTGTTACTGCAGAGAGTTTGGGTGCTGACATGGTAACATTTAGTCCTATATTTACCACTCCAAACAAGGGAGAACCAATAGGTGTCGAAGCTATAACCAAACTAAAGAGTATCATATCCATACCCATCATAGCACTAGGTGGAGTTACGACTATGAAGCAGATAGATGCTTGTAGACTCTCTGGTGCTTCTGGATTTGCATCTATTAGATTTTTCAAATAGCCACACTATAGGTTAACTCACCATTTACAATTATTGGCTATAGTTTCAATGATTGCATAGTCAATACACGCCAATTTGATTACAATACTTTAAAATATATCTTATAAGGATAAATTATTATGTTTAAGATTCTCAAGACTATAGCTCTGATGAGTACACTTCTTTTTGGTAGTGGCTTCAGTATACCTTCACAAAAGAGTACTTTTTTGAAACCTGAAGAGGCATTCAAAGTTTCTGCTATAAAAAAAGGTGATTTCGTAGAGACTACCATAAGATTAGGTGACAAGATACACATCTATGATGACTCTATCAAAATTAGCATAGTTGAACCAAAAAATATAGAGATAAAAGATATCAAAAAGCCATCCCCGCACACAGTAGATGGAGAGAGTGTTTATTCAGGCACGATAACTATCACCATACCTATAAAAAACATTGAATCAAAAATAGATGGTGATTACAAACTTGCCGTAGAGTTTGAAGGGTGTTCAGATGCAGGTATCTGCTATCAGCCACAAAAAAAGATATTTGATATTACTCACTCAGGTGTAGATAGGGAGAAGGAGAGTAAAGAGAGTAAAAATAGTAACGAAATAACACAAGAGACAAAAACATCAAGCAGCAATGATAAATCTCTCTTAAATAAGATAAGTTCACTTGCAAACGAAGGCAATACAGCAAAGATAGAAGATATTTTAATAAGTGAGAGTTCCTTTTTTGTTATCTTGGTATTTTTCATCTTTGGTCTACTCCTATCGATGACACCTTGCATCTTCCCTATGATACCTATACTGTCATCTATCATAGTATCACAATCAAATGATGGCAAGACAAGCACAGGCAGGGCATTTTTTACATCATTGATATATGTACTCTCTATGGCAGTTACATATACGGTGGTAGGTTTGATAGCAGGACTATTGGGAGCAGATATACAGACAGCTATGCAAAACCCTTGGGTGCTTACGCTATTTGCAGCTATGTTTGTAGCATTGGCATTTTCACTATTTGGATATTATGAGATAAGTTTGCCACGATCCATACAGAGCAAACTTACAAAAGTTAGTGATGATGCACAGAACAAAGGGGTATTAGGTACTATTATTATGGGTCTACTATCGGCACTTATTGTAGGACCATGCGTAGCTCCTCCATTGGGAGGAGCTATACTATTTATATCGCATACTGGAGATGCACTACTTGGTGGTACAGCACTATTTGTAATGAGTATGGGTATGGGTATGCCACTACTACTTGTTGGCATAGGTGCTGGCAAATTTATGCCAAAACCAGGCGGATGGATGAGTAAAGTATCTCAAACATTTGGTATTATGATGTTAGGATTGGCGATATTTATGCTAGCAAGGATACTTCCTGATAGTATTGTGCTTGCACTATGGGCTATGTTATTTATAGGTATTGCACTCTATATGGGACTCTTGGATGGTAAAAACCCATCTACCATATCAGGGTACTTGAGTAAAACATTTGCTATATTGGCTTTGATATATGGTGCATCACTTGTCATAGGTAGTATAAGTGGTGCTACCTCTATGATGAGACCATTTGAGAAGTTTATAACATATGATGGTACAGTAGTCAATGAGATATTAGATAAGGTAAAGAGTCATAAAGGCTATAGTATTGATAGATTAGAGAAAGAGATAGAAGCCTCTAGTAAACCTGTAGTAGTTGATTTTGGCAAAGACTCTTGTACCGCTTGCCTAGAGCTAGAGGAGATAACTTTCCCAGATCCAGAAGTGCAAAATGAGTTGAAAAACTTCACTTTCATCAAGGTGGACTTGACAGACAATACAGATGATGACAAAGCACTGCTTGCCAAGTATGAGCTATTTGGTACACCAAATATCATATTTTTTGACAAAGATAACAACTATAGATCAGAGAGTACACTTACAGGATTTATAGAGCCCAAAAAGTTTGCTAAACATTTAAGAGAGATACTCTCCAAGTGATAGCTATAGATTTAGGTTCAAATACTCTTCGCTTTATAGAGTTTGACTGCGAGAGTAGAGAGTTTGGCAAATCGTATGAAAAGATGGTCAAGACTGCTGACAATTTGGCACATAGTGGCATCATCAGCAATGAAGCATATGAAAGAGTTGTGGAGACGATACTAGACGCAAAAAAGATATTTGACTTCTCTTCTCACAAGATATCGGCAGTCACTACCGAAGCTATGCGTAGAGCTTCAAACAGCAGTAGAGTATTGGCAGATATATATAGTGCCACTGGTGTCAAGTTTGAGATAATCTCAGGCGAAAAAGAGGCACTCCTCACACTAGAAGCAGTCAAATATAGATTAAAAAAGCTAGATATCAATGGCTCTTTTGTTGTTGTAGATATAGGAGGTGCATCTACTGAAGTGGCATTTTGCTATGGTGACGAGATAGTGACCAATAGCTTTCCTATAGGCATAGTAACAACTGCTCAAAGATACACAACGCTTACTGATATAGGTGACTCAATATCGGCAGATATGGTAGATATAGATCAGTTTGTAAAAAATACATATGATAAGTATGGGGTAGTAGATAGATTTGTAGCTACAGCAGGTACGCCTACTACAGTAGCAGCTATGAAATTGGGACAAAACTATACTACTTATAGACCAGAAAAGATAAATGGAATCGAGCTATATATAGAGGATTTAGATAGAGAGTTAAATCATCTCCTATCTCTATCATCCAAAGATAGGGAGTTGCTTGTAGGAGTAGGAAGAGGTGATCTTGTATCAGCAGGCATATTGATATATAGAGAGCTGTTTAAGATCATAGGTTTAGAGAGTTGTATTGTAATTGATGATGGCTTGAGAGAGGGTCTAGCACTACAAAGTTGTAAATAGCACAGAAGTATCTATACAATTAAGATATTTAATACCTCTTTCATTACATATTTGCTATTATATCCTTTTAAATACCATATACTTTTTGCAGAGAAACTATATATAGAAGAGGAGCTACTATCACTCGTAGATTATTGAAATTTGGATCGGTTGGAGCATTGGGTACAGTGACCAATATGACCATCTATAGCTCACTTATTTTTATGAATATCAACTACAATATAGCTTCTATGTCTGCGTTTATAGTGGCAGTCACACAAAACTTTCTACTCAACAAAAGGTGGACATTTAGTGATTATGATAAAGGTATCAAAAATAGATTTATAAAGTATCTTATACTAAATTTTTTAAGTTTTTTACTAAATCTAACGATACTAAATCTGATCATCTACTACTTTGGGACAGATAAATCGACACAGATTTTTGCACAGATTTTAGGTATTGCGGGTGCGATGGTGACCAACTTTACAGGTAGTCATATGGTAGTATTTGGTACAGTAGGAGAGAAAAAGAGATGAAAAATGGTATAGTCATCATACCCACTTATAACGAGATAGACAATATAGAGAGTATCATAGAAAAAGTTTTTGCACTTGAGTTGGGGCTTGATATACTTATAGTTGACGATAATTCACCAGACAAGACCTATGAGAGAGTGCAGGAGCTTATAGATGAGAGGTATCAAGAGACTCTACATCTAATGGTCAGAGAGAAAAAAGCAGGTCTAGGCAAAGCATATATAGCAGGGTTTAAGTGGGCATTGGCTCACAAAAAAAAGTACAACTATATCATAGAGATGGATGCAGATCTTTCACACAATCCAAAATATCTACCCATATTTACAAGTGAAATAGAAAAATATGATCTTATCATAGGCAGTAGATATGTCAAGGGTGGAGGAGCTACAAATTGGCCACTATTTAGGAAGGCTATCAGTTATGGTGGTAGCTTCTACTCTAGGATGATACTAGGTGTCAAGATTATGGATATCACAGGTGGTTTTAAGTGCTTTAGACGAGAGGTACTTGAAGCTATCAACCTAGACAATATCATCACTACTGGCTACTCATTTCAGATAGAGATGAACTACAAGGCGACTCTCAAGGGTTTCAAGATCAAAGAGATACCCATTGTATTTGAGGAGCGGATAGCAGGTAGATCAAAAATGACAAAGAAGGTCTTTATAGAAGCACTAGGTAAAGTAGTCACCCTTCGTTTAAACAAAAATAGGATACTCCAAGAGGGATGATGGCGACACGAGAGAAGATAGTACTTCTGCTATTTGGACTATTTAACATAGTTACCAACAACTTCATACCATTCTATTCGGATGAGACATACTATTGGCTATGGTCAAAAAAATTGGCTCTCTCCTACTTCGACCATCCGCCAATGGTAGCATATCTTATCAAGATGACTACTCTATTTGGTGATTCGCATATGGAGATACGGCTAGCTGCACCACTACTGATGACAGCTAGTGCATACATTCTCTATAGATTGGCTCACAAGATGTTTGATGAGAAAGTGGCAACCTATACACTATATATATTTTTGAGTGGTATAGTAGTACAGGGAGGATATACCCTCATTACACCAGATATACCTCTGATATTTTTCTGGTCATTGACACTCTATTTTGTCTATCTATATATAGATAGCGGGAGCGGTAGATATGCCATATTTGTAGGTATAGCAGCAGGTATGTTGCTACTGTCCAAATATACTGGTGTATTGTTATTGATCTCTATAGTCATCTATATACTACTCTACAAAAGAGAGATACTCAAAGATAGATACTTCTACTATGCACTTCTACTATGTTTTGTGGTGTTTTCCCCTGTGATATACTGGAACTATCTACATGACTTTATATCTTTTAAGTTTCAACTAGGTCATGGGATAGCTACCGAAAAAGTATTTAGACCTGATGATCTATGGAAGTTTGTAGGAGCTCAGTTAGTCCTGTTTCACCCTCTATATCTACTACCCTTACTCTACTTTATCATAAAAGATCGAGATATATTTTCAGCCAAAAAGGCTTACCTGCTTATACCATTTATATTTCCTCTAGGGTTCTTTGTATACTTTGCAGCATACAAGCATGCCAATGCTCAATGGGCAGCACCAGCATATCTAAGTGCCACCATACTATTGGCTTACTACTTAGCTCAGAGAGATGCCAAGAGGCTTATAGTGGTGGCATCTATCATCACAGCTATAGTAGTGATACTAGTCAAGACTCCACTAGGAGATGTGATACCAACAGTTCACAACTTCAAAACAAGAGCAGGAAAGATAGATAATCTCACCAAAGAGATAGATGACTTACATATAGATATAGATAGCTACGACTACATACTTTTGGATGATTATCACGGCACGGATGTAGCATACCACTTTGGAAAGACAGACAATCTACTAGTACTCTCTGTTGCTAGGTTTTCCAACTTCAATATATGGAGATACGAAGACCACAATATATCCATGGAGTCACCTATCGAGAAGAGACCAAAGTTGGGTAGATTGATATATATAGGTATAAGCGACCTGCATATCTATCAGCTAAACAATTTACTAGGAGAACCAAAATCTATGAAGATACTCAAAAAAAGCGTAGGAAATAAAAATCTGATCTACTACTTCGTGGAGTATGACAGCTATTGATCACCAAAAGTTTAATATATCTATAGGAGGTCATTCTTGATCTCATTTTTATCCCAAATAGTGCGATAATACTCTCCGACAAATACACCCTTTAGATACTCTACCTGTTTTTTGTGGTGTATATCACTTCCTAAGAAATCTACCATACCCCAATCTATAAGTAGTTTGGATAACTCAAAGGCTTGTTTACCATAGTGACCACCTAGTGAATTGATATCTAGTTGAAAACAAATACCCATATCTTTCATCTGAGTATAGAGCTTTTTAGGATTTGAGATATATCTGTATCTTTCTGGATGAGCCAATAGAGGCGTATATCCTTTTGTGGATATCTGAAATATAATATCGTCAAAGTTTATAGGTTTTGATATATATGATGTCTCAAATAGAAGATAGCTATCACCTATAGTCAAGATATCATCACTCTCTAATCGATCTATCAATGTTTCATCAAAATAGTACTCCGCAGCAGCATCTATTTTGATATCTATCTTCTCATCTATGATAGAATTGTGAAGTGTTGACAATCCATCTAGTATAGTTTTGGAGCTATTGCGATATGTATCAGCCATGATATGTGGAGTGGTGATAACTTTTTCATATCCCAAAGATGACATTTTTCTCAATATATCCAAGCTCTCTTCTAAGCTTTGTGAGCCGTCATCTATGCATGGTATAAGGTGTGAGTGTATATCGGTCTTCATCATAGGAGATGGATCGATAGTGCTCTTTTTTGAAAAGAAAAACATATATAGCTATCTTATCTTCTCAAGATAGTAGTCACTATCGTACCCATATCCATACCCATATCCATATCCATATCCATACCCATAGTTATTGTTTCTAATCTCCACAGCATTAAATATGATACCAAAGCTCTTGACATCATCAGAGTGATATATCTCATTTACACTTCTTAGGAAAGATTTTTTTGCATACTCTGCACGAATTACATATAGTGTAATATCTGATATACTTATGAGTTCTCTAGCGTCTGTCACTACACCTACGGGAGGAGTATCTAGTATCACTACATCATACACACTCTTTAGTTTGTTTAAAATATCTTCCATTCTATCACTCTGTATCAATTCACTAGGGTTTGGTGGTATGGGACCTGATGTTATGACATCAAGATTTTCATATCTAGTATGTTTTATGACATCTGGTAGCAGTAATTCATTTGACAATACACTGCTAATACCTTGATTGTTTGTTAGATTAAACTCATCATGTAGTGTAGGTTTACGCATATCGAGACTCATCACTATGACCCTCTTGCCAGTCATACTGATAATGCCTGCTAGATTTGCACATATTGTAGTCTTTCCTTCGCCAGCTGTTGTAGATGTGACCACTATAACTTGTGATGTATCTTTGGGTGATAAAAACTTTAGATTTGTACGAATATTTCTATAGGCTTCAGTGATGATAGATTTGGGCGACTTAAATACATATAGCGTGCCACCTCTTTTGTGTGTATCTCTCATAGATGGTAAGGCAGCCAATATACCTGCATCTGTGCCTCTGATGATATCATCTTCATTTTTTATCCTGTCGTCCAAAAAGGCTCTAAGAAAAGCCAATCCAATACCAGCAATCAGCCCCAATATTAGCCCCATAAGGATAATTCTTTTCCTGTTTGGGCTTATCAATCTACCTGGTAGAGCTTTGTCTAAAACTCTATTTTTACTAACTGTAGATGCTTTGGCTATAGCAGTAGCTGACCTCTGCTCAAGTAGATATGAATATATCTTCTCATTGATTACAAATTTTCTCTGTAGTCGACCATACTCTCTCTCATCTTCTGGAAGCTTCTTTAGATTTTTTTGTTGCTCTTTCATAGATTTGGCGACCAATCTTTTTTTGTCTGAGAGATTTTTCTTCATATTTTTGACTGTATTTACGATAATCTTTTTAAGCTGCTTGATCTGCTTTCTTAGCTTTTTAACCTCTGGATACTCCTCTGTGTAGTCTGAACGCAAAAGCTTCACTTTGAGTACAGCACTCTGTAGCTCTTTTACCAATTCAGTCAATGAGGTGGTCTCTTTATCATCTTTGCCAAATCCTGTGACTGATAGTGTCTCCAAATCCTTTCCAGATTTTATTCTTTTGTATAGGATATCCAGTAACTTCTCTTTGATTTTGAGATTGTTCAATTCGGTCTCAAAATCATTTATCCTCTCTACAATTCCTGTAGCTTTAGTATCTAAACTTATAGTATTTGTCTTGACTTTGAAATTCTCTAACTGTGCTGCTGAGTATTTGAGATTGTTATTTATCTCTAGTAGTTGATTGTCTACAAAGTTGAGTGTCTTGGATGCCTCTCTAGTCTTTCTATATATACTCTGCTCTATATAGGCTGCTGCTAATGCATCGGCATACTCTTGGGCTCTTTTTGGCACAGCATCCTTATATGTTATCTTTAGGAGTGCTGAGTGTTTGTTTTGCTGGGATATGCTTGTACCACTCACTGCATAGTTTACTGATGATTGATGATGTAGCACTATAAATCTATAGACTTTAGCATCCATCTTTTTGTTTTTTTTACGATTCAATACAAATTGAAACTTTTTGGTTTTGACCTCTTTGCCATAGTAGTGGATTTTATCATATGTATCTTCACCTAGTTTGACTTCGAGTCGGTACTTCGTATCATCTACGGGATAGACTAAAAATGATATATTTTTACCTTTGGTGAGATTGACATCAAAAGGAGAGTCTTTGTATAGTTCATACTCTTTCATATTTCTTTTGACATAGTATCTATGGGAAAAGTCGATCTTTTTCAATGCAAAATCAGCTAAGTATCTAGATTTGATTATGCCTATCTCTGTATCTGTAGTGAGAGTACTACCCTCTGTGGCTTGAGCTATGATATCGTTGGGCGAGTTGCCCTTGTCTATTCCTACTTCGATTATGGTTGATGATGCATATATGTTTGGCTTAAAGTAGGCATTTATAGATGCTACTGCTACAAAAATAAGTGTTATGAATATGATAGATATCTTATATTTTATCAATACTCTAAAGAGTGCATTGATATCTATCTCATTCTCTTGCATTTGCAGGATTTTTCTATTTTTATTCATACTATATCTTACTTATTGTTGCAAAAATATATTATTAAAATCTATAGTGTAGACCAAGAGTAATTGCATCTTGACTAAGTTTGTTATAGTACTTTGGGTCATACTGGTAGAGTCGAGCATATATCTCTCTATCCTTCATAAAACTATTGTATTCTGCAAATATAGTGATATCCCCATCTCTAGTATGCTTCTCATCATCTTCATTCTCATCATCAAAAGTATAACTGATGCCTAAGCCCCATTGAAATCCGCTATCATCTGTAATGCTCTCACCCCTATATCCAGGTGTCTTGCCATCTGTTCCTTCAACTTTCGTGACACCATAGCCTATGAGAGCATATATAGTTGTATAACCATCTTCACAGTTGTCTCTCTCTTCATCTATAAATTTATATTGAGGTTTTGCGAATATAGCATAGTTTGATATGTCGGCATAATCTTCCTTGAAGAGTGATTTGCTTACTCTCCCCTCTATCGCTAGATAGTTGTTGTAGTTGTATCCTATGAGTCCTGTAAGTCCGCCTGTCTCATCTTGTGTCTTTGCACTATTGTCAAACCATCCATGATCTGTAGAGTATGTCCTATGATATACAAAAGCGATGCCGACATATATATAGTCATCTCTTATTCCATCTTCACTCTCATTTATGGTGATAGGGTCTACAGCTACATCTTTGTGAGCATATAGCGAACTACTCCAGCCTATAGATAGTATAATTGGTATCAAAATTTTTTTCATTAACGATCCTAACGGTAGTATTTTTATTATTTTAACACAATATATCATTGTTAATACTGAGTATCATTTCTCAATATAGTATGACCCAATCGATTTATTGCTTGTAAACATATAGAGTTTGATTAGAAATATTATAAATTATAGCTAATATTAGCTAAAATATATTTATTTTTATATATTGTCCCAAAGGATCAAGATTGCAGTGTAAACATTTTGGAAGTTGTGGCTCATGTGGGCTATATGATATGGATTATGGTAGCCAAATCTTAGAGAAGAGAGATAGAGTATCTACTCTATTGTCTCCGTTTTACGATGGAGAGTTAAATCTGTACGAGTCACCAAGTAGCCACTATAGGGCTAGAGGCGAGTTTCGTATATGGCATAGTGGAGATATATGCAACTATGCTATGGGCAATCTCGCTAAAGATGGCAAGATAGATATATCTGAATGTCCCAAAGTGATAAGAGCAATAGAGAGTAGAATGTGGCGACTACTAGATGAGATAAACAGCTCCAAAGTATTGAAAACTAAGCTATTTGGAGTGGAGTTTTTGGCTACAACTACGGATGAAACTCTCATAACCATGTTGTACCATCGTAGATTGGATGATGAGTGGAGTAGGGAGGCAAAGAGGCTAGAGACTCTACTAAATTGTAGTCTATTGGGTAGAAGTAGAAAACAAAAAGTAATACTCTCTGATGACTATGTGACAGAGGTATTGCAGATAGATGGTAGAGATGTGACATATGTAGAGTATGAGGGTGGATTTACACAGCCAAACCCAGCAGTCAATATAAAGATGATAGAGTGGGCTATAGTACAAGCCAAGAAGGTAGGGTATGGCGATCTACTAGAGAGTTATTGTGGTTTGGGTAATTTCACTATACCTCTATCAAGATATTTCGATAGAGTTTTAGCTACAGAGATTAGCAAACGATCTATATATGCAGCAAAAGAGAATTGTCTCAAAAATGGTGTAGAGAATATCTCATTTGTTAGACTTTCGTCAGAAGAGATGACACAAGCACTCAAAGGTGTAAGAGATTTTACTAGACTGAAAGATATAGACCTTGATGAGTATAACTTCTCTACTGTATTGGTGGATCCGCCTAGAGCTGGATTGGATAGAGATAGTGTAAATCTCATATCTGATATAGAGCATATCATATATATATCTTGCAATCCAGATACTTTGGCTAGGGATTTGGAGAGTTTGAGCCTCACCCATAGAGTAGAAGAGGCTGCTCTCTTTGATCAGTTTCCTCACACTTCGCATATAGAGAGTGGAGTTTTTCTCAAGAGGATAGGATAGAGATAGTGATGAGAGCATGATAGAGAGTGCTTAGTATATATTGTGCTATATAGAGTACTATTTATACTCTCATTATAGACCTCTAAGCATATTTTAACTAGAATATTAAGTAAATTTATATTTCTCATATTTGGAACAAACAACAATGATAACAAAAAGTAAAAAACTAATCACACTAGGTCTTGTATCTACATTGATTACGACAATGTTAATAGGTGCTGGTAAAAAAGCAGAAGATGAAACATCATCAAATGGTGAATCACAAAAGAGCAAACTTGAAGCATACATTAAGTTTACACGCATTCTAAGTGCGATAGAGCAGCAGTATGTAGATGACTTAAATACTACAGATTTGGTAGACAAGGCTCTAAAGGGGCTACTTAGCAACTTAGACGCACACTCATCATTTATGGATAAGAAGAGCTTCAAAGATCTCAATGTGCAAACCAGTGGAGAGTTCGGTGGTTTGGGTATAAGTGTAGGTATGAGAGATGGTGTACTCACTGTCATAGCACCACTAGCAGATACTCCAGCCGACAAGGCAGGAGTAAAGGCGGGTGATATCATACTCAAAATAGATAAGAAAGCAACTATAGGCATGACTATAGATGAGGCTGTATCTATAATGAGAGGTAAGCCAAAAACTGATATAGTGTTGACTATAGTTAGAAAAGGTGAAGCAAAACCATTAGTGATAAAAATCACTAGAGATATCATAAAGATACAGTCAGTATATGCCAAAAAAATTGGTGACGATATTTTATATATACATGTTACATCATTCGATAAAAAAGTGGCAAAAGATGTCAAGGCTGCACTAGAAAAAGATAGCAATAGAACAGGTATTATACTAGACCTTAGAAACAATCCAGGTGGGCTACTAGATCAGGCTGTGAAGTTGACAGATCTGTTTGTAAGCAAAGGTGTCATAGTGAGCCAAAAGGGTAGAGATGCTACAGAGAATATAGAGTTTAAAGCCCATGATGAAGCTAGCGACAATAAAGCACCTATGGTAGTGCTAGTCAATGGTGGCTCTGCGAGTGCAAGTGAGATAGTGAGTGGTGCATTGCAAGATGACAAGAGAGCCATAGTCGTAGGCAAAAAGACATTTGGTAAGGGTAGTGTGCAGGTGGTCTTGCCAGTAGGTGGTGGTGAAGCTCTTCGTCTGACAGTAGCGAGATACTATCTACCAAGTGGCAGAACTATACAGGCAAAGGGTGTCACTCCAGATATCATCATACATCCAGGTAAAGTGGCAAGAGATAGCAACAATAGCCTCGTCATCAAAGAGGCAGAGCTCAAAAAGCATCTCGAAGAGGAGCTTGAGAAGATAGATGGCAAAAAGAAAGATAAAAAAGAGGATAAAAAAGAGGATAAAACTATCATAACAGAAGAGCAGATATATAATGATGCACAGCTCAAAAGTGCTATAGATATACTAAAAGCACTAATGATAGTAGATAAACAAAAGCAGGAGAAAAAGTAGTGGAAAAAGAGCAGCTAGTATATGAGGGAAAAGCAAAAAAGATTTGGTCAACATCAAATCCAAACCTATATATATCAGAGTTTAAAGATGACTTGACAGCATTCAATGGTGAAAAAAAATCCAGCGAAGCAGGTAAAGGTGCGTTGAATAACAAGATATCAACAGCACTCTTTAAATATTTGAATAAAAAGGGTATCCCTAGTCACTTTGTGGATATGTTAGATGACAATCACATGCTTCATAAAAAGGCAGAGGTGATACTTATAGAGGTGATAGTGCGAAATATAGCTACTGGTAGCTTGAGTAGAAACTTGGGCATAGAGGATGGCAAGGTATTGCCATTTACTTTGGTGGAGTTTGACTATAAAAATGACGAATTGGGAGATCCAAAGCTAAATGACCAACACTGCCTGATACTAGAGCTTGTGAAGGATCAATCAGAGCTAGAGTATATGAGATATATGGCTCGTCGTATCAATGCTATCTTGCAAGATTTTTATGCCCAAAGAGATTTGACTCTAGTGGATTTTAAGCTAGAGTTTGGTAGAGATGCTGATGACAATATCATACTCATAGATGAGTTGAGTCCTGACAACTTTAGATTGTGGGATAGTAATAGTGGTGAGAAGATGGACAAGGATCGCTTCAGAGAGGGACTAGGTGGACTCAAAGTAGCTTACGAAGAAGTATTAAATAGAATATTAATGGAGAGATAGATGAAAGCAGTAGTAAATGTATATCTAAAAGAGGGCGTGCTAGATCCACAAGGAAAGGCGGCACATCATGCATTGGAGTCTATGAACTTCAAGGGGGTAGAGGATGTTCGCATAGGCAAACAGATCATCATCAAGCTTGAGACAGACAACAAAGAGGAGGCACAACGAGAAGTAGAAGAGATGTGCGAAACACTACTTGCCAACACGGTAATCGAAGACTATACTATAGAGCTAGTGTAATTATGAGAGTTGCGATATTAAGATTTCCTGGTACCAACTGCGAGTTTGATACACAATATGCTTTTGAAAAACTTGGTCATAGTGTAGAGTTGGTATGGCATAAAGAGGAGTCTCTACCTTCAGATATTGATTTGGTAGTAGTTCCTGGTGGATTTAGCTATGGTGACTATCTTCGTTCTGGCTCTATAGCTAGGTTCTCTCCTGTGATGAAAGCTGTATCTAATTATGCAAATAGTGGCGGTAATGTATTGGGTATATGTAATGGTTTTCAGATTCTTACAGAGGCGGGATTGCTTCCTGGTGCGTTGAAGAGAAACAACAACCTCCACTTTATATCAAAGATACAGCATCTAAAAGTAGTAAATAGTGACAACTCATTTCTAAATCAATGTAGCGATGGCGAAGTACTTAGTATCCCCATAGCACATGCAGATGGTAACTACTATATAGATGATGAAAAGTTAGCAGAGATGGAGGAGAATGGTCAAGTACTATTACGATATAGTGATGCTAATGGCGAGAGGGTAGTGGTCAATGGTTCTGTCACATCCATAGCAGGAGTGTGCAATAAGCAGAAGAATGTATTTGGTCTCATGCCTCACCCAGAGAGAGCTTTGGAGAGCATATTGGGTTCTATGGATGGCATCAAAATGCTAAAAGGTTTTGATAGCTAATGAGACTCTCAAGGTATCTGCTTATACTCGTCGCTATGGTAGTTGGCTTTTCTGTCAATCTGTCGGCATCCAAAGAGTATAAGTATAGTTATCTTCCTAAAAAAGTATACGAAAATCAACTCTTCCCTATAACTATCATAGGGATAGAGTCTGATAGTAGTAGCAGTCCTAAGTTTGAGTTTGATCAGAGTAGTAAAAATCAACCCATATTTAAAAAACCACTCATTGTTCAAAACGGTGATGATACATTCTATACATTCTACTTTAAAGCAGATGAGAAAATATTTCATCTACCATCTCTACACATAGAGAGTGGTGACAAAAAGATAGATATGGAGAGTAGTGATATTCCTATAGTGCGACTAAAAGATAGAGATGATTTCTCTGGAGTTTTGGCTGCAGATATGAAGATAAGGACTTCACAAGCCTCTACATATGACGAAGAGAATAATCTAGTGACTATATCAATAGAGGCATTTGAAGCAAATATCGAAGATATGTATCTAAAAATGGTCAAGGAGGATGGGGTAGAGAATGTCAAGAGAGATAATGCGAAAGTGGTAGCAGAGTACTATGCGGTAGTACCATCTACACAAAAAAATCTCAAATTTACATATTTCAATACCATAAAAGGACAATACCTATTTTTGAATGTACCTATAGTGATAAGGAGCTACTCTGTATCGACGCAATCAGAGATAAATCCAAAAGATGATAGTTTTGATAAGCTAAAAAAGTATACATTTATAGCTTTTAGTATATTTTTTCTCCTTATGTTTGTGTGGAGGAGAGACTTTTTCTATCTCATACTGGCAGCTTTGACACTTATCACACTATTGACATTCTATAGACCCAAAGAGAAGATATGTGTAGAGCAGGGTGCTCCACTCTATATATTGCCTACAGACAATAGCCGCATAAGCACCAAGATAGATACGAGATTAGATACACCACTTTTGGGTAAGAGATTGGAGTTTAATAAGATAGAGTATAAAAACAAAATGATAGGATGGATAAAAGATGAAGATATTTGCAAAGATTAGATTTTATTGGGGTGCATTTGCTATCTCATTTGTAGTTGCAGTTATTATGATTCCATTGATTACTATATTTCCAAAATATCAGGGTTCTATCATGCACCATCTCAATAGATTTATCATATTTATAATGGGTGGTAAGCTAGAGGAGGTAGGTGAGCTAGATAAAGATGCAGATATGTTGGTAGCAAACCACCAAGGCATTATGGATGTGGTGGGACTCGAAGCTGTACAAAATAACAATCTCAGATGGATAGCCAAAAAGGAGCTTTTTGATGCCTTTTGGTTTGGTTATGTACTCAAAAATAGCAATATGATATCTGTAGATAGAGAAAATAAAGCAGGGCTAGTAAAGCTACTGAAGGATGTCAAAGAGTCTAGAGATACTTTGAATCGTCAAGTGGTACTGTTTCCTGAAGGTACGCGTGCAAAAGGTCAAGAGCTATTGTCTTTTAAGAGTGGCACTAAGTTTATAGCAAACAAGCTAAAATTAAAAGTCCAACCCATAGTCATAACAGGAAGCAAGCAGCTACTTAATGAGCATATAAGGACAGGACACAATGCTACCGTCAAGTTCATATATCTGCCTACAATTGATCTAAATGAAGCTTCTGATGATTGGTATGAGAAGATGAGAAATGATATGCAAAAGGTTATAGATGATGAATACACTCACAATCATCGCAGTCGCTAGCGGAGGGGCCATAGGGGCTACCTCTAGGATGTTCATAAATGGCTTTGTGAGCCGTCACATAGTTCATACTTTGCCGTTTGGTACTCTAACGGTCAATCTACTAGGAAGCCTCATGATAGGTATACTATTTGCTTGGTTTCATACCAACTCTACCCTATCTCCTCACATCAAATCATTTTTTGTAACAGGACTACTGGGTGCTTTGACTACATACTCTACTTTTGCTATAGAGAGTTTTTTTCTACTGGAGTCTGGTCACTATCTTCATGCTTTTGCCAATATGGCACTCAACCTTTTTGGAACTATACTTATGGCTGGTATTGGCTATATGATGGTTCTAAATCTAGCCAAATAAGAGGATAAAATGTCTGCAATAAACAAAGAGATAGAGAAACATATAAAAAAGCTTATATTGCCACTTGAAGAGGATGATATATTGATACCGATATTAAAAAAGAGATTGACCAAAAAGGAGTATAAGCTACTCTGTATGATGGCAGCAGATAGTGATATATCAGAGCAGTATAGTAAACTAAATTTAGATAGAGATAGTTATGAAAAGCTCAAAATAAAATTGGTAAAGAAGCTAAATCAAGAGAAGTTAAAGCAGGAGATGATGATATAGTGTTACCTTTTTATACACTCAATAGTAAGATTGTATAATTTTCTACCAAAAATCTATCCATGCTATATAAATGCTATATTAAAATTTTATCATATTGCTATAGGGGTAACACCACTGCTTCTAAAAAGTGATATTCACACCCCCTAGAAGTAGTGGTGTTACCCCAAAATAGACCAATAGATGAGTCTGATAAGCAAGGGTGATAGATGATAGAGCTACTAGAAAACCTCAGAGAAGATATACCATTTTCACTATTGAACAATGCAGAATTCGCTAGAGTGCAGAGAGCTATCAACATAGCATACTACCCAAATGATACTACTATCATCAAGAGTGGCGATGAGCCATCTATGCTATACTTCATCATCAAGGGAGTGGTAGAGGCCAGTAGTGATGAGGAGATGATAGATATCTATCAGCCACATGATATTTTTGGGGCTATAGAGATGATAGAGGGTAGAGCATCAGAGTATGACTATAGAGTATCCGAAGAGTTGATATGCTATGAGATAACTAGAGAACTATTTTTACAACTCACCCAAGATAATAACTCATTCAAATCCCACTTCTTCTCATCTATAGCAGATCGTATAGATATGATCAAAAGCAAAAAAGAGTTTACACTCATGAGTGACTTGATGATAGCTAGAGTAGATAGTTCACTATATCATGATGGGTGTATAGTTCCATCTACTATGGGTACTATAGAGGCTCTCAGAGTGATGGAGAGTCAGAGAGCTAGTTCACTCATCATAGACAATGGTGGAGAGTATGGTATCGTGACAGATGCAGACCTAAGGGGATATATACTACATAGAGATAGCCAAGATCTAGAGGTGATATCATCCATACAGACTAAGCCTGTCATATCTGCAAAAGATGGTGAATTACTGTTTAATGTGCTTCTGCAGATGACTCAACACTCCATTAAACATCTGTTAATTACTAGCGAGAGTGGAGAGTTTAGAGGTGTATTGGAGCTTATAGATCTCCTAAGCTTCTTTTCAAATCAATCTCATCTCATAGTAGTGCAGATGCAAAAAGCAACAACTATAGATGCTGTGATAGTAGCAGCAAAGAGAGTCGAGACTATGGTAGGTACGCTACATGCTAGAGGTGTCAAGAGCAGATATATAGCCAAGCTAGTCTCGGAGATAAATAGAAAGATGTATATCAAGCTATTTGAAATGATTATGCCAATATCGTGGCATGATAAGGCGACTCTACTGCTATTGGGTAGTGAGGGTAGAGGTGAACAGATACTTCGTACAGACCAAGATAATGCACTTATATTTGCAGATGGCTTTAACCCTGATGATATAGATGATGTGACTAGCTCATTTATAGATGTACTTGACAGGATAGGTTTCCCTAGATGTAGCGGTGGTGTTATGGTCATCAATGAGAAGTGGCACAAGAGTCTATCGGACTACAAGAGTGATATAGATAGATGGATATCATCGCCTAGTTATGATGGTTTTATGGATATGGCTATACTCTATGACTCCATAGCTATAGCAGGCAAAACAGAGCTACTTGATGAGCTAAAGGGTCATCTCGTAGAGAGTATAGGTGAGCATAAGATTGTATTGAGCCACTTCGCTAGAGCTATAGAGAGTTTTGAGTCTCCATTGGGACTATTTTCACAATTTATTACCGACTCCAAAGAGCATAAGGGTGAGATAGATATCAAAAAAGGAGCTATATTTGCTCTAGTTCATGGTGTGCGAGCATTGGCTCTTGAGTATGCGATATCAGATACCAATACTACAGTCAGGATCAAAGAGTTATCAAATAGAGGATTTTTATCTATAGATGATGCCAAAGAGTTGATAGAGTCACTAGAGGTTTTGAGTAGATTTAGGCTGCACGCACAGCTAGAGAAGCTGAGACACTCTCAAGAGATAGACAACTACATATCGACCACTTCGCTTACCAAACTAGAGAGAGATACACTCAAAGATGCTCTCAGGAGTGTAGATAGGTTCAAGAAGCTACTATCTCACCATTTTCACCTATCTATGGTAGGCTAAAGGTTCGTAATGTTTGAGAGACTCAAGAGAAACTACAACAAAAAGAGGTTGACCGATGATAGATTTGCTTTTTTGTTTGATGATACCCCTAGTGATGAGATAGTAGTTTATGATTGCGAGACTACAGGATTGGATACCAAGAGAGATGAGATTATATCTATAGGTGCAGTCAAAATCAGAGGTGACAAGATACTGTTGGGTGAAGCTCTACATATATATATCAAGCCTATGGAGGATATATCACACAAGAGTATCGCTATACATCAGATACGCAACTGTGATGTAGCAGATGGGGTTAGTGCTACAGAGGCGATAGAGAGTTTTTTGTACTACATTGGCAACAGAGATTTGGTAGGCTACTACCTAGAGTTTGATGTAGCTATGGTCAATAGATATACCAAAGAGATGATAGGTATCAACCTACCCAATAAAATGCAGGAGGTATCAGCCCTATACTATGACAAAAAGATCAATACCATACCACAAGGAAATATCGACTTGAGTTTTGATACAATATTGCAAGATTTGGCTCTGCCCAAACTTAAAGCACATGATGCACTCAATGATGCCGTGATGACAGCAATGATGTATCTAAAGATAAAAAATAGTAAAAAATTAAATTGAAACAGGAGAAAGCCATGTTAGAAAATATTTACCAACCACATGAACATATATCAAAAGATGCCAATATAAAGAGTTTGGATGAGTATCATGCCTTGATGGCGAAAGCCCATGAAGACTATGAGGGGTTTTGGGATGAGTATGCCAAAGAGAAGATAGATTGGTTCAAGCCATACGATAGAGTACTCAATGAAGATGATGCACCATTCTACAAATGGTTTGAGGGTGGAGAGCTAAATGTAGCATATCAATGTATAGGTAGACACCTATCGACCAAGAAAAATAAGGCTGCCATTATCTTCGAAGGTGACAATGGAGACCAAAGAGTACTTACATATAGAGAGTTGTACTATGAGGTTAACAAGACAGCCAATATGTTCAGAAATCAGTTTGATATCAAAAAGGGTGATAGAGTAGTTCTATATATGCCTATGATACCAGAAGCTGCTATCACCATGCTAGCTTGTGCGAAGCTAGGAGCTATACACTCTGTAGTATTTGGTGGATTCTCCTCTGAAGCACTAAGAGACCGTATAGTAGATGCTGAAGCAAAACTAGTAGTCACGGCAGATGGTGCATACAGAAAGGGTAAACCATATATGCTCAAGCCTGTAGTGGACAAAGCTCTAGAGGAGGGCTGTGAGTGTGTCAAGGCGGTATGTGTAGTAGAGAGAAATGGTGAAGAGATACATTGGGAAGCGGGCAGAGATTACGCATTTTTAGAGCTTATCAAAAATGAATCTGTTCGTTGTGAGCCAGAGATAGTCGATGCAGAACATCCGCTATTCTTACTATATACCTCTGGAAGTACTGGTAAGCCAAAAGGTGTGCAACACTCAAGTGCAGGGTATATATTGTGGGCTCAAATGACTATGGAGTGGGTATTTGACCTCAAAGATAATGATACATATTGGTGTACTGCTGATGTGGGCTGGATCACAGGGCATACATATATAGTCTATGGACCACTTGCTGCGGGTGCTACTACCGTGATGTTTGAAGGTGTACCAACATATCCTGATGCTGGTAGATGCTGGAGTATGGTAGAGGAGTATCAAATCAACCAATTCTATACAGCTCCTACGGCTATTAGACTACTACATAAGATGGGTGAAGATGAGCCAGAGAAGTATGATCTAAGCTCCCTTAGAGTACTAGGTACTGTTGGTGAACCTATAGATCCACCTGCATGGAAGTGGTACTATGAGAAGATAGGTGGCTCTAAATGTGCATTGGTAGATACATATTGGCAGACGGAGACAGGAGGGCATATGATATCTCCACTACCAGGTGCTACACCTATCAAGCCAGCATGTGCGACACTACCACTACCAGGTATCATGGCAGAGGTATTGGATGTAGATGGCAATCCAGCCAAAGCAGGAGAGCAAGGACTTATGTGTATCACTAAACCTTGGCCTAGTATGATTCGTACTATATGGAATGACCCAGATAGGTTTGTCAAGTCATACTTTGGTGACTGTACCAAAGATGGTAAAGCAGTATACTTTACAGGTGATGGTGCTATCATAGATGAGGATGGATACATCACTATCACAGGTAGGACAGATGATGTCATCAATGTATCGGGTCACCGCATGGGTACAGCAGAGGTAGAGGCAGCCATCAAGAAGCATGCCAATGTAGCATCTGTAGCAGTAGTAGGCAAACCACACCCTATCAAAGGTGAAGGTATCTTTGCATATGTAGTACTCAAGAGTGAAGATACGATAGCCGAAGAGGTAGAGATGTCCAAAGAGATCAATGCTATCATCAAGCAGGAGATAGGAGCTATAGCCCTATGTGACTCTATGATATTTGTCCCAGACTTACCAAAGACAAGATCAGGTAAGATAATGAGAAGAATCCTAAGATCACTAGCTAAAGGTGAAAAGATCACTCAAGATACATCTACACTAGAGGATCCATCTATAGTAGAGAAGATAGAGAACTGTTGCAAGAGTGCAGGGGTATAGATAGATAAAAGCTACAGATACTAGAGGCAACTCTACCTATCTGTACGCTAAGTAGTGCAAAATTTTAAGAATGTAGCGAAATAGGGATTTTAGAAGTGATGTTTAGCTTCATGCCATTGGCATATAGAGGTGAGCTTAAAACCTCTTTTCAAAAAGCACTATTTTGTTTATATCGATCACATTTCATTAATGAGCAAAAAATGACAAAAGAGAAACTATTCAACAAACTAAAAAACAAAGGCATTTTTTGGTCTTACTCCAAAGAGATAACTTATAAACAAGCAGGAGATAAGCTATTTTTAGAATATCTTTTGAAATATGGAGATTTTGATGATTTGGTATGGGCTTTTAAGTTGTACCCAAAAGATGTCATAAAGGAAGTATGGGAAGAAAAACTCAAAGATGATAAGCGATTTATAAAATTAAATCTTATGTTGGCAAGGCTCTTTTTTGGTATGGATGTTGAGAGTAGTTATTTTAAGGAGGTAAAAAATGCAAGATTTGAAAAATTTAAAATGTTTGCTTCCTAAAACTAAGACTCTGCTTCTAAGGATGGTTGATGGGTGTAGCTTGCTTCTCTTAAATCAATCTCTGCGATAAAAGTCAATGTAATGTTTTTGAGAGCTAAATATCGTGACTATTATGACTTGTATTTTTTGGTCAAAGAGGGAATGAGCTTAAAAGAGATTTTTGAACATAGTACAAATATAGTTGAGGGGATTAATTTTAAACTTTTTGCTATTGCTCTACTTTATATTGATGATATTGAAGATGATAATATTGAGTATCTTGAACCTGTAGAGAGAATATCAAAAGAGAAAATACGAGATTTTTTTCAAGCTAAACTTAATAAAATTGTAGGTAAGAGTTAAAAGGTTAAACCTAATTCGTTCCCACTTTTTAAGTGAGAATGCATAAAGGAGTTAGATTTAAAATATATGCTACAAGCAAATAAAAGGAGCAAAAAATGCAAGAACCTAAATTAAAACTGTTACAACAAGCAAAAAAGCATTATGTCAATGAAGGATTTAATATAGTTGGTTTTTTTGGCTCTTATGCAAGAGGAGAGGAAACTGCTCAAAGTGATATAGATTTTTTGACTCGTTCCAACTTTCCAAGTATGAATGCATATTAAAACAAAAGGAGCAAAAAATGTTAGAGATAGAAAAGATAAAACTTGATATTGTTGAAAGATTAAAGCCCTTAAACCCCTATCAGATTGTACTATTTGGTAGTTATGCTTATGGAACACCAACCAAAGATAGTGATTTGGATATATGCGTTATAGAAAAAGGAGAAGTATCTAAAAGAGAACGAAAATCTAAGATTAGAAAAGCTCTAAAAGATATAAAGATAGCAAAAGATATTTTGGTAGAAAACTATGACTATTTTATGGCACATAGTGATGAAAATTGGATAAATACAGCCCTGTATGATGCGAGACACAAAGGAGTGGTGCTTTATGAACAAAGATGAGATAAAAAATAGTGCCGATATGTTTCTCTATAAGGCTATAGTAGATTTAAATAGTGGTAAATATCTGCTTAAAGCGTTTAATGATGATGAGATAGAGATTGATATTGAGAAGATATATTTTGAGTTACAACAGAGTGCAGAGAAGCTTTTGAAATCAATTCTTTCAAGAGAGGCTATTTGCTTTCCTAAAAGTCATGATATAGAACAGATTATTGAACTTTGTGAAGAGAATGAAATATCACTTGTGGAGGATATTGAGTGTTTGGTAGAACTTAGTGACTATGCTGTGGAGGGGAGATATTCAATAATTCATGATGATATTAATGAGGCTGATAGGTATATATCTGTACTTGAGAAACTTATAAAAGTTGTTGAGAGTGCTAAATTGTTATGAGTAGTGATAAAGCTTAACTTGTTCCCACTTTCTAAGTAAAAATGTATACAAGAGATAGATTTAAAAGATATGTTACAATCAAATAAAAGGAGTAAAAAATGCAACTATCAATAGATATACCAGATGAACTTTTTTTGAGTATTAATGAGACGCAAACAAACCTTGTGCAGATGATCAAACAAAAATTGGCATTAGAGCTTTATAAAACCATAAAATATCTATCTCACAAGGGGCAAAGTTTGTAGAGATGGATATTTACTCTTTTATGCGATTGTTAAATGAGTACAAAATACCTGCTATTGATGATTATGATATAGAGGCTGAACTTGATGCTTTGAAAGGTATTTAGATGATTATTGGAGATAGTTCAGCTCTTATTGCATTGGCAGTGGTAGACAAACTGGAGCTTTTAGAAAAGTTATATGAGAACCTTTTTGTTCCACAAGCAGTGTATGACGAAGTGACACAAGTAGAAAGACCACAAAGCGATAAGCTTAAAAAGTTTTTGTAAAATAGAGTAAAAGTAATTGATTTAAATCTTACAAAATTGGGTCTTGGACTTGGGGGAATTGGAAGCCATTACACTCTATAAAGAGCTAGATGCTGATGTACTTCTTATTGATGATAATCGTGCTAAAAAATATGCCGTTTTGAATGATGTAAAAAGTTATAGGTAGTCTAACTCGTTCCAACTTTCCAAGTGGGAATGCATAGGAGAGATAGATTTAAAATATATGCTACAATCAAATAAAAGGAGCAAAAAATCCAGACCATAACACTTCCACAAATAGAGATAGACAATTCAATTCTACTTTCGCTAAAAACTTCTAGTGAAGAGTTGGCTTATAAGATGAAACTCTATACAGCTATTGCGTTATATCAAAAGAGACAGCTCTCTCTTGGTAAATCAGCTCAATTTTTAGGTATGGATAGATTGAGCTTTATTGCACTACTTAAACAAGACAATATACCGATATTTGACTATTCAAACAGAGAAATGAGTGAGATTTTTTGATGATGCTGATAGTTTAGGGGATAAATAATGATGTTTTGAGGTTTTGTGAAGAGTAACCAATGTCACTAAAATTCAACAAAAGTCAAGAGCAGTTTGTTATCTATCGACAAAATGGAAAATGTGCAACTGATGATTGTAGTCCAAAAAATAAAGATACAGTATAAAGCACTCCTTAATTACATTATCATAGCAAATCTGCTATCATAAATAATTAAGATCTAAAAGAGAGGTGCATATATGGGGTTTATAGTAGTTGATACAGAAGGGAAAGATACGCTTCGTGAGATTGCTATCATTGATGAGCGTGGTGAGCTTCTCTATGAGAAGTTTATCGAGGATGATCTTACGAAGACTCTAGCAGAGATCAAACCCATACTTGAGTCTCATCTGATAGTAGCACACTATGCAGACCATGACATCTCTATCATCCAAAAGAGCTACAGAAGTATCGAAGAGACGATCGAGCTCAAAAGCTACTGCACCTATGAAAATAGCAAAAAGATACTCCCCGAGCTAGAGAGCTATTCGCTAGAGTACCTCTCTACGGCTCTCTTCTTGAAGGAGAATAATAAGTATTTTGATAAAAATCTTGCACATAGAGCCTCCTATGATGCACTCTACACATACCACCTCTACAAAAAGTTAATCGCCATAGAGGAGAACAGAAGAGTCGCTAAGCAGGTCAACCCCTTCAGTAGCTCCAAAGTAGACAATCCATTCCAGAAGCATTTTGATGATAAATCACTCTATGAAAAGGAGTTCAATACCCTTTTACAAAATATAGAGGAGATCAAAAACGACCCAAACCACCAAACCAAATCTGCCATAGTCTTAGCAGAAGCTGGCAACGGCAAGACACACCTCATGATGCGTTTTGTGCAGAGTGTCTCTAAGACCAATCGATTTCTCTTTATCGGCAAACCAAATGATAAACAGAATATACTCCTACATATCTATACGAAGATATTGGAGTCTTTTATACAGAAGATAGATGGCTCTGAGTATTCACAGCTAGAGTATCTATTGGCAAAATCTTTTTCCAATATTATCATCCAAAGTAACTCAAATAAAAAAATCAAAGAGATATTAGAAAGAGATCCACTCAACATATATAAACATTATGGGAAAGAAGGTACAACTAGGGCAAGAAATTGGAAGTATATAGAAAAAGTGATGATCAACTGGTATAGAGACTCATACGGGAGTGACCTTGTATCACTACAGATTGTCAAAGCCCTCGTGAAATACACCTTCTATGTTGATGAGCATCGTAGAGATATCGTCATCAACTACCTCTCGGCAAAGGAGCTAGATGAGGAGCAGTTGGCACAGATTGGATTAGAACCACATGATGCAAGCTTCAACAAAGAGGTGTTTGCCCTTGCTGCCATCTCGCTTTTTGGTAAACTCTCTATCTTTGATGAGCCTCTTGTTATCTCTTTTGATCAGCTTGAAGCGATGAGTGGTGATGATGAACTCATAGAGCAGTTTGCCCAAAACCTCAAAGAGCTTATCACCCAAACACCCAACTCACTCGTGATACTCAACCTCTTCCCTAATAGATGGAGAGAGTATGAAGCGATGTTTGATGGCTCTATCATAGATCTCATAGGCAAGACGCGTGTCTACCTAGAGCGACCAAGTAGCACAGAGATGAAAGAGATGCTCCTTCAGCGAGCCAAGGCTTGCGGTATAGATCTTGACTACATCTTCACAACAGCTCATATATATAGAGATATACTCCAATACAACTCTATCCGAAAAGTCCTCAATAGAGCCTACGACTACTATCAATCAATCGTCCATGCCATCCCTCTCCCTAAGATCAGTGAGTTGACACTAGAGGAGAAGCTCAAGCAACTCACCGCAAGAGTCGAATATCTCGAATCCCTACACAAGATCACCCAAACCACTCAAGAGGTGAGGATCAATTTCGATATCAAAAAACATATCAGTAAAGTCTACGAGAGCAAGAGAGCAGCCTACGGGCAGAAGGTGATCATAGATGACAAAAACGATATAGATAGACTCAAATTTATCTGCAAATCTATAGATGGCATCTATCCAATTAAACTCGATTTTTTCAAGATGAAGCGGGTACTCCCTGAACATATCATCATCAAGACAGATAAGTTTACCTATGTCATAGGCTTTTTGCACCTAAGTGGAATGGCTTTTGTCAATCGCATCAAAAACTTCAACCAGCTTGTCATCAACAACAGCGACTATCAATTCCGACTCTTCAGAGATAGCAGAGAGCATCCCATCCGAGGTAAAGTCTCCAAAGAGGAGGAGCTCAAACTACGCAATGCACCAAATGGCGACTATATCACCATGGAGCAAGAGAGCAGAGTCATCTATGAGACTATCTACCAACTCATCATAGACTATAGAAACAAAGATATAGAGATATCCCTAGAGGCTCTTATGGATGGTATATGTATTATGTTCAAAGATTTTTGGCTCTGTAGACTTCTCAAGGCGAGAAGTAGAGCATAATAGTAAATTTTGTTCTATTTTTAGTAAAATAAGAGTGTTTGATTGAGAGGTTTTGTAGATCAATACTTTATAGTTAAGAGTATTAGGATACTATAAATATAAAAAGAGAGAGAATGAAAAATATATTTCTATATATTATTGTAGCAATGGTCTTGAGTGGATGTAGACTTGACCCCAAACCTGTAGGTGATGAGGGTCGAGATCAAAATGTTAACTTTGATTTGGTGTGTGCAAAAGAGATAAATATACTCCCCATAAGCATCAATGGAGCTAAAGCACCGAAAGCTTCATTTGACTTCTCTATCGACAAGCTAAAAAAATATACCACAAACAATATAGTGGTACATAAAGATGTGGAGTTGACACTCAAAGAGTCGGAAATCAATGAATTTATACATGATTTTGGCACATTAAATAGTCTAAAAAGGCTCAACGAGAGTGAGAGGCTTGCATTGCGGGAGAAGTTGGAGAGTTTACCTCAAAATAGTACTACTATAGTGATGATATATACACCAATACTCTACTATGAGAGAGATACCACCAGTAGACCACTTAGAGGTATAGCATTTGGCAAAAGAGATGCACAACCACTCAATATCTTAGCATATAACAAGAGAAATATAGATGGTGCACCTGTTATTACGAAAAATCAAGCATGGAAGATTGTATTGACTCATGAGTTTGGACATAGATTGGGAGTGCCTGCAAATATATCGCATAACAAAGCAAACCACTGCACAAGTAGAGAGTGTATCATGTACTCCAGACCTGATTGGCAATCGGTGGCTTCTGTACTGCTTCTAAATGGTATGCCTTACGACTTTTGCCACTTATGCAAAGCCGAACTCAAAGAGACGAAAGAGAGCTGCAATAGGGTTCTCCTCCCAGATTAGAGGGATGTAATGGGTGAGCTGTTTTGATAATCTTCGGGATAGTGAGACTGCTTAAAACTCTCACACCAAAATCAAATATCAAATACTCTTCTCCTTACTTCCTTTGATCTATCCAAGCCCCAATAACCCTTCAATATCTCTAAAGAGATAACCGAAGCTACCCCCCCATATTCTTTTACAATCAAGCATCTTGAGAATGGTTTGCACCTCTGCCTAAGGTATTTGCTTATATATTTACCTCTCTACTGTTAATGCTACTTTGGTTTGCGGTGCACAAAGTTTATCTTTATGCTCTGATAGTTGCGTGGATTGGAGTATAGATTATAGTAGCTTGCCAGCTAGATGACCACTAGAGAATGCCCATTGAAGATTGTAGCCTCCACAAGGACCATCTAAATCTATGATTTCACCGCAAAAATATAGTGATTTTGTCTTTTTGCTCTGCATTGTTTTTGGATCTATCTCTTTGAGTGAGATACCACCTCTTGTTATCATAGCTTTGTCAAATCCATCACTACCTACTACAGTGAGAGGAGTCCAAGCTAGAAGCTTGATGAGTCTATCTCTATTGATGCCCGATACCCTACTGTAGCTACTTGATGGGTCTATGTCTGCCAACTCACACAATACCAATGATAGTGGTCTAGGCAGTAACCCCTCAAGAAGTGTAGATATCTCTCTATGTGGATTTGCTGCCAATTCACTCTTTAGATATGCTCTAATCTGCTCTTCATTCATACCTTTGGTTAGATTGATTATGAGTGGTACCTCTCCTAGCTTATCTAGTAGAGGTGTAATCTCTCGTGAAAAATCCAATACGACAGGACCACGAATCCCATCTCTAGTAAATATGAGATCGCCTATAGCTTGTAGTTTTTTATATCTCTTTATATCAACCATCATCTTTACTTTTGGTATAGTATCTGCTCTGCATTGAGAGACCCAACTCTCTTTGCACTTGAGTGGCATCATGGCAGGAAAAAGTGGTGTTATCTTGTGTCCTGCTGACTTTGCCAACTCATATCCGTCACCCTCTGCACCAAGCTGAGGATATCCCATACCACCCGTAGCTATGATGATATTGTCGCTTTGGATATATCTATCTGTTGTATATAGTCCGACTACTCTGCCATCTACGATATTTAGAGACTCTACCTTTTGGGAAGTAGCTATCTCTACACCTCTACTGCTCATCTCGGAGATAAGAGCCTTGATGATAGTAGTGGAGTTGTGAGTAGTAGGAAATACTCTGAATCCATCAGGAGAGTGGCTCTCTACACCTATGGAGCTAAAGAACTCTATCAAGTCTATATGGTTTAGACTATTTAGTGCTGTAGTCATAAATCTACCATTTTTACCAAAACTACTCATGAAGCTCTCATTGTCTAATCTGTTGGTAAGATTGCAGCGTCCACCGCCTGTGGCTTTCAATTTGCTGCCCAATTTGGATAGCTTCTCTAAGAGCAACACCCTTTTGCCGTCCCTAGCAGCTCTAATAGCCGCCATCATTCCAGCTCCTCCAGAGCCTACCACTATGAGATCGTATCTCTTATACATCTATGCTCTATCTTCCTTGAGCCATTTGGTCAAATCTTCTCGAAGGTGGTCAGCTTGCGATGCCCTAATGTAGTATCTGCTACCATCACTTAAACCAATCTCCACTAGAGGCTTCCAAAATAGTAGACTGCTACCTATAGTAGATCTATATAAGCCAATCCTCCAAGGTACTACAGATATGGACTCTATCTTATCTTTGGGTATGATGATGACTCTATTGCCTATGGCTATTATATGCTCTTTGGTGATATCTATGCGAGCATAGTATCTCCAGAAGTTATAGTAGATGATTACAAATAGTATCAGATAGCCTATAGGGTCTAGTATGGTGGCGATATAGCTGTATGGTACATCTAAAGTCGTTAGATAGTTGGGATCATCCATTATGGTATCAGATATGATATATTTGATCCACTCCCATACTATGTTAGATATGATTGCTGTAATCAAAAGTATCCAAAATCCAAAGAGGCGGTTGCTTACTCGTCTATACATCACCACATCTCTGTGTGTATAGAGTATCTTTTGATTCTTGAGACCTATCCTATAGACCCTGATGTATATATAGAAAAAGAGTATCATTGATAGCAGAGATATCACTAGCATCTCCATAGGGAATAGATAGTAGTCTCTATATATGAGTGTATATCTATTTTCTGGCTTAAATACCTTAGCTATGGTATCTCTGATCTCTTGATGAGTGATGGATTTAAACAGATCATATGAGCTTTTGTCAGTTATATTGTGGTCTTCTCTAAGATATTGTGCCATATCTACGAGAGATACTAGAGATGCACTATCATGCTCTATGGATTTGTAATACTTCTCTTCATATGACTTGAGTGCATCATCTATGGTAGAGTCATTTAAGTCTTTGATGTCATTTAGTATGGTCTTGTTTACTATATCTATATTTTCTTGAAATCTACCATGTAGACTATCGAAAGTGACAGCTGTCACACTAGCTTTTCTGTCGCTAAACTCATATGGATTTACACTATATGTCTTTCCATTTTTGTTACGCATGTGCTGTTGTAGTCTCTCGGCAAGATTGGCACTATAGATATCTAGTATGAGATATTTTTTATAATCATCTATGATATATTTAGCCCCTATGTATGCACTATTTTCACCTAAGCCATTGTAAAATCTTCTATATGGTTTGTGATTTAATTTTGGATTTTCTGCTGGCTTTTTCGCATACTCTCTCCCTCTCTTTTTTATGGCACCATATCTCTTCTCTATGAGATGCCTCATGGTGTCTGTATCAAAGTTGCCTACTATGGTGAGTATCATGTTTGCAGGATAGTAGTATTTATCGTAGTGAGCCATCAGTTTTGGGAGTGTAAACTCTTTATTGTTTAGTTGTGCTTTATATTTCGCAGGAAGTTCTGGCTCTTTCTTCAATGCAAAATCTTGAGTGAAGATATCATCGTCAGGTGGTGTTATGGTCTTGAAAAACTTTCCAATATCCCACAATAATTTATGGTACCATCGAAACTCTCCTATCTCTGTCTGAAGAGCACCTTTCTCTACTCTAATATCATCATCTGTAACATTTTTATCAAACACCATATCAGCAAATGTCTCTGCTATCCAATATGATCGGTTGCTATCTATGGTCGCAAGATATCCTGTTTCGTATCGTCTCGTATACCCATTGACATATGTGCCACCCTTATCTTTGATATAATCAAGATAGTCATGGTGAGGCACTCTTTGGTCACGAAATACCATATGCTCTACTAGATGGGTGATACCATAATTTTCATCATTTTCTACTCCATACCCCACTTTGACTTTGAGTGATATCTGTGTGTTGACCGCTTTTTCATCACTGAGTAGATAGACTTGTAATCCATTATCAAGTTTGAAATATTTTATCTTTTTGTATGGATCTACGCTAGTTGACTTCATATCGGTCGATGTTGCACTATATGCAAAAGTTAGTAGAGCAAATAGCCAGATTAATTTTTTCATACTTTTCCTTTCAGTATCCATCTATTGTATATTCGACATAGAATTTGATCTTTGTCTTCTTTAGTGGTAGAGGATAGTCTTTGTAGGCTAAACGGATTACATTTAGAGTGTTTTCGTCTAGTAGATCATATCCTGTTCCTGACTCTAGTCTAAGATGGGATATGTTTCCATTTGGGTGAAGATAGAATGATACTATGTTGATACCCTGTTGACCTGTCCTAGCTGCCACTTCAGGATATCCATTTCTGCTGAGTGTGGATTGTGTGATATGGTGAATCATCGCTAGATTATTCTCTATAAACTTCTTCTGTGCCTCACCATATCCATCAAACTCACTTCCATACAATTTTTTTATAATATTCCTCGTGGCAGCACTCACTTTTTTACTATTGTATCTCTTGCTGCTTGTGGTCTGTATGGAGCGAGCTCTGCTACTACCCATGAGTGAATTGGCAAATGCTGAGCTTTTCTCTCTTCTAGTCACTCTCTTTTGAGGAGTCTTGGTCGGTTTCACTCTCTTTTTGACTACTTTTTGACTCTTTTTAGATGGAGTCTCTTTGGTCAATTTTTTCTCAACACTCTTTTTGATTTTTTTCTTTGGTATCTTCTTGACTATCTTCTTCTCTTCTATCTTTTTGGGTTTTTTGATCTTTTTTGTTATATTGTTTTCAGATATATCTTTTTTGGCAGTCAATATCCTATTTTCATCTACTATCTTCTGCTTTGGTTGTGGTGTTGGCTTGACTATCTCTTTTGGTTTTATGATCGGTTTGGGTTTTGGCTCTGGGGTAGGTGGTGGAGTTATAGGTTTGGGTTTGGGCTTTGGAGCTGGTGCAGGTGGTGGTACAAAGTGGGATAGGTCTAGCGATATCTTTTTGCCACTTTTGGCAGGTGATAGGGTCAACTTCTCACTACTGATCATAAAAAGAAGTAGTATCATAAGATGCAGTAGTATAGCTACTAGTATACCTATCGTCATTCTGATAATCTCTTGTCGTCTCTCTGTTTGCATATACCTACTTCTCAAGCGAAATTAATTTTTTGAAAGCATTATATCTAATTAAATAGAAAATTCTTTTAGAATAGTTATTGATATAGGAACAAATATGCGTATTTTATATCTGAAATAACTCTATAGATTATATACTTTACACAATTTTTAGTTCTATTAAGATAATTGTATGTACAATACTATTATATATAGGAGAAGAAATATAATAGTTGTATCTACTATTTTTGTTTCAAATACCCATTCTTAAATAAAAAGTGATATAAAATGAAAAAAATATTTAGAAATACATTTGTACTAAATCTACTGCTTGTGTTGACTGCTATGGCTATTGTAGTGTCATCATACTTAACTTACCTATCGTATCTTAAATATACTAAACCTAGCAAAGGTTTGGAACTTCCTCTATTTTTGGAGAAGGTATCATCTACACTTGATACAATAGATGCAGAGAGATTGCCTACGGTTTCATACCTTGCGACTGCGGATAAGATGAGTTTCAAAAATATGAAAAAAGCTAGATCAAATACAGATAAGATATTGATAGATCTAAACAATATACTAAAAACAAATGCTTCTCTTGAGCCATACTCAAAATATATCAAAGATATTAACAATCAACTACAAATAGTAAGAAATGGCGTAGACAACCTAAGTGAAGATGAGATCAACATACTCTTTGATGACTACCATGGAAAAGTATTTTCTATCTTTTATAAAATGATAGGTGATGTCACCTTAGACCAAAGCTCTAAAACCTTGACAAGTTATCTCTCGACATATAGGAATATAATGGATTTGAGAGAAAATAGTGCTACTGAGAACAATATAATATATCTAACTCTACTCAAAAAAGCCCCTATGGATTATAGAGTGATGACGATTTGGGAGCAGTTGGTAGCAAAAGATGTGCAACCAAATTTTGATGATCTATATGATGCTGTATTGGCAGTAGATCTTCGTGCTATTATGTCGCCAGAAGAGTATATAGATATCCTCTTTGACTATAGAAGAGATATAGAGGAGCATTATAAAAGTGGGAATTATACTACTTCGACTATTGCTTGGTTAGATGGTGTAGAGAAGAAGATGAATTATTATATGCGTATAGAGAAGATGCTTATTGTCAATATAAAAAAGAGAATCGAAGATAGCTTTTCTAAATCAACCACTATGTTGATATCTCTAAGTTTGATCTCCCTGTTGCTATTGCGACTTCTATTTAAGATTATATCGATGCGTAGAGAGTTAAATAAAAATAAAAAATTATATACAGATACGCTTCGCGATATAGAGCTAGTCTTTGATGAGGGTCAACAGATGAAACTCAAGAGGCTTATAGAGAGTGGAAATCTCAATCTTATATATAAGTTTTTGATACAGGCGATACAAGATGCCAATACAACAAAAGATCTGTTTCTAGCAAGTATGTCTCATGAGATTAGAACCCCGCTCAACGGTATAGTCGGCTTCACGCAGTTGCTCAAAGAGACTGATATGAACGAAGAGCAACAGGAGTTTCTATCGGTAGTAGAGAAGAGTTCAGATCACCTTCTAAGGATAGTCAATGATGTGTTGGATCTTGCGAAGATAAAAGCTCAAAAGATAGAGTTGGAGCATATAGCATTTGATCCTATGGATTACTTTGAAGCAGCGGTTGAGTCTTATGCTGGTAAAGCATTTAAAGAAAATATAGATTTTAATGTCTATATAGACCCATCTTTACCGACACTGCTTATGGGTGACCCTACGAAAATATCACAAGTCATAGTCAATCTCATAAGTAATGCTATCAAGTTCACTCCAGAAAATGGGACTGTTAGTGTAGCCATAGAGAAGCTGTATGACAAAGACAATAGCGTAAAGGTCAAGTTTTCAGTAGAAGATACAGGTATCGGTATCACAAAAGATCAGCAAAAAAATATATTTGATGCATTCTCTCAGGCTGATGTAAGTACTAGTAGAAAGTATGGCGGTACAGGTCTAGGGCTATCTATATCTGGCAAGTTGATAGATATAATGGGTGGTAAACTTAGCATCATGAGTGTTCAGGGTAAGGGGTCTACATTTTTCTTCTCCATAGAGTTAGAGAAGGCTAAGGATTCTAAAGATAGAGTAGTAGACAATATGAACAATAGACAGGTAGGCATACTCAATCCTCACAAGGGTAGTGAGTATATAATAAATAAGAACTTAGAGGCATATGTAGCATATACAGGTGCAACAGTCACACACTATACCAATGAGACATTAGAGCAGGCAAAGAGTTTAGGAAATGCTCCTGACATTCTGTTTATAGATCACAAGTATAGGATGAGAGGTGATGAGCTAGAGCAAGTGCTAGATATAGAGAGTAAAGTAATTGTCCTAACGACTGGAGATCAGAAGAAAAATCTATTGAAGTATGGTAGATCGATAGATAAGCTACTATATAAGCCGGTGACATTCACCAAGACGATAAAAGCACTAAGTAACAAACAAGAGGTTATGGAGAGTACAAAAGCTTATCGTTTTGAAAATCTAAAGGTACTTGTCGCAGAAGATAATGTCATAAACCAAAAGTTGATCATAAATATCTTGACAAAAATGGGTGTAGATGTTGATATAGCAAATAATGGTCAAGAGGCACTAGAAAAACGAAAAGAGAATATATATGATATCATATTTATGGATATAGAGATGCCTATCATGGGTGGTATAGAGGCTACCGCAAAGATAATGAGTTATGAGAGAAATAATCAAGTAGAGCATATACCTATCATAGCCTTGACAGCAAATGCACTTACGGGTGATAAGGCTAAATATATTGGTGTTGGTATGAATGGCTATCTAGCCAAGCCAATCAATCTAAATGAGTTGAGAAAATTATTTAAAGAGTATTTTGAAGATAAGATTATTGAGGTGTAATTTTTAGTCTCAGAGTATTGGTAATTAAACTACTCTCTGAGACCAAAAGTACCGATAGATTTTCTCACTTCAAATCAAATATTATCTACCATAAATTCTACATAAAAAAGCTAAATCTTTAGCCAGATTTTGACTCATATCGTTTGATTTCATTCTCCACTCCCAATTGCCGCTTGTGGTACCAGGGTGATTCATATCTGCCTCTGCTCCTAAGGCTAAGAGATCTTGCATTGGAAATATCGCCCTTTGAGATACACTCCCCAATGCTATACGGATCATATCTCGGTGTATTACTTTGGCATCTGTATTTATGTAAGTTTTGGTAAACTCTTGCACCTCTTTTGGCTGTTTGTGCCACCAGCCCAATATAGTGGAGTTGTCATGTGTACCTGTATAGACTACTTGATTTTCTTTGAGATTGTGTGGTAGAAATGATGAGGGGTCACTACTATCCATTGACTCAAATCCAAACTGTAGCACCGCCATATTTGGAAATCCTGTAAGCTTTAGTAGCTCTACCACATCATCGCCTACTATACCCAAATCCTCTGCTATGATAGATATGTTATCTCCCAATTTGGAGGATATGGCTCGAAATAGCTCTATCCCTACACCATCTACCCATCTGCCACCTATGGCTGTCTCATCCTCAGCTGGTATCTCCCAATAGCTAGCGAAACCACGGAAATGGTCTATGCGTATGGTATCGAAGTTTTTTAGAGTATGTGCAAATCTATCTACCCAAAAGCTATACCCATCTCTACTCATACTCTCCCAGTCATAGAGTGGATTGCCCCATCTTTGACCACTCTTGCTGAAGTAGTCTGGTGGCACACCTGCTACTACTGTAGGCTCACCACTGCTATCTAGCAAAAACCACTCAGGATGGCTCCATACATCACTACTATCATGAGCTACAAATATGGGTATATCTCCTATCAGCTCTACTCCTCTTTGTGTAGCATAACGATGGAGCTGTTCAAACTGATGATAAAATATAAACTGTATAAAAGAGTAGAACTCTAGCTCACTTGATAATCTATCTCGATACTCTTGTAGTGCTTTGGGGTCTCTATCTCTTATAGGCTTTTGCCATCTATGCCAAGGTTGGTCATCATGGAGATGCTTGATAGCAAAAAATAGTACAAACTCATCAAGCCAATGAGCCTCATCTCTTTTGAACTTCTCAAATCCACTGTGGTGAGGATGCCCTATATCATTGAGAAAGTTCTTGTATGCGACTCTAAGTATATCATACTTGTATGGTATCACTCTATCATAATCTACTCTATGCTCCTCAAACTCTAGTGGCTCTATGTCACTCTCATTTAGGAGTCCATCATCTATCAATCTGTCAGGAGATATCAATATATGATTGCCAGCGAATGCTGAGTGAGTCTGATATGGTGAGTTGCCATATCCAGTAGCCCCTAGTGGTAGCATCTGCCATATCTTTTGACCGCTATCTACTAAAAAATCTACAAATCTATACGCCTCATCACCAAAATCGCCCACCCCATAAGGGCTAGGTAGTGAAGTGGGATGTAGTAGGATACCACTCTTTCTGCTCATCTAAGAGACTCTCTTTAGATATAGTACACTTATAGGCTGTAGATCGAAAACTATAGAGTTCTCTCTACCATGGCACTCCACCTCTTCACTATCTATGGTGACACCTACTGCACCTGTCCACCCCTCATATTGTGGTGACTGCGAATCAAATATCACTTCATATTTGCCACTAGTAGGTACGCCCATACGATAATCTTTTTGTACATTATCTGCTAAGTGGCAGACTATTATCACCTCATCATCATCACTCTTGCGTATAAAAGATAGATTGTTATTTGTATAATCAGTCTCATCTATCCACTCGAACCCCATAGGCTCACAATCGTATATATGTAGTGCTTCCTCTTTGGAGTATAGAGCATTGAGTTCTGATAGCTCTCTTTGTATACCCTTGTGGTTGGCTTGTTCTAGCAGATGCCAATCTAAGCTACTGTCATAATCCCACTCTGCATATTGGGCAAACTCACCACCCATAAAGAGTAGTTTTTTCCCAGGGTGAGCCATCATATAAGCATATAGAGCCCTAAGATGTGCAAACTTTTGGTTCTCATCTCCTGGCATTTTGTTGATGAGAGAGCCTTTCATGTGTACTACTTCGTCATGGCTGAGTGGAAGTACATAGTTTTCATTATACATATATACAAAACTAAATGTGAGGGTGTTGTGGTGGTGTTGTCGGTAGATAGGGTCTTTTTTGAAGTATTTGAGAGTGTCATGCATCCACCCCATATTCCACTTAAATCCAAAACCCAATCCTCCATCACTCACGGGGCGACTCACCATCGGAAATGCTGTAGACTCTTCCGCTATAGTCATGGTATCAGGAAAAGCACCATATAGCGATTCGTTAAGTTGTCTCAAGAATGCTATAGCACCTAAGTTTTTGTTGCCCCCATCTTTGTTGGGTATCCACTCACCATCTTTTCTAGCATAGTCGAGGTGCAACATGGAGGCTACTGCATCTACACGGATACCATCTATATGGTAGTGATCTAGCCAATACATAGCGGAGCTGATCAAAAATGCTCTCACTTCATTTCTCTCATAGTTGAATATAGCACTACTCCACTCAGGATGGTATCCTAGTCGTGGATCTTCATGCTCATATAGACAGCTTCCGTCAAAATTGCTAAGTCCATGACCATCTGTCACAAAGTGAGATGGAACCCAATCCAATATCACCCCTATACCATGTCGGTGGAGTGTATCTACTAGGGCTTTGAACTCATCAGGATTGCCAAATCTTGCTGTAGGAGCAAAGTAGCCTGTCACTTGATATCCCCATGAGCCTTTAAATGGATACTCGGTGATAGGTAGTAGCTCTACATGTGTATAGTTCATATCTACTAGATACTCTGCCAATTTCTCGGCTGACTCTTGATAGGTGAGATACTCTTCTCCTCTGCTACCTTTGCGTCTCCAAGATGCTAAATGCACCTCATATGTAGAGATGGGTGACTTGTGATTGTTTTTGGTATGGCGGTTTTTCATCCACTCTTCATCGCTCCACTCATAACCATCTCTACTCCAAGTTCTAGATGCTGAGTTGGGTGCTTTTTCTGTATAGTAGGCGTATGGATCTGACTTGTCGATGACTCTGCCGTCATTGTGTGAATGGATATGGTATTTGTATGTATCACCACTCTCTACACCCTCTATGAAGCCCTCCCATATACCCGACTCATCTAGTCTTATCTGTAGTGGGTGAGAGTGAGTATCGTAGTTGTTAAAATCTCCTCTCACGCTTACGAAGGAGGCATTTGGAGCCCATACCGAAAAGTAAAATCCATCTACTCCATCTCTATTCATAGCAAATGCACCTAAGTGGTTGTAGAGTCTGCTATGAGTACCCTCTTTAAACAGATATATATCCTGCTCACTAAAGCGACTGACATCATAGTATATATTGTGCGACATGTTGACTCCTATCTATAGTTTTCTATTTCGCGATTGTTGAGTGTCCAGTAGTAGACAGACTCATATCCTTTGGCAGCCTCTTCCCAGCTATATCTAGCCTTCATAGCTCTCTTTTGCATCTCACGAAATGATTGAGGCTCATCTCTCCATACATCTATAGCCCACTTCACAGTATGGTAGAGTGCATCATGTGTAGGTAGATCAAACTTAAATCCTGTCCCACTATTGTGTACTGGGTCGTAGTTCTCTATAGTATCATCCAATCCACCTGTAGCTCTCACAATAGGTAGAGTACCATATCTTAGACTATAGATTTGGTTGAGTCCGCAAGGCTCAAAGAGTGATGGCATCAAGAACATATCACTACCAGCCTCTATCTGATGAGATAGAGAGTTGTCATATCCTACATATAGTGCAAATTTATCAGGATATCTAGATGCTATATTGCTGAAAAACTCCTCTGCCCACTTCTCACCTGTACCTAAAAATATGAATTGAACATCAAGGTGTAGAAGTCCCTCTATGACACCAGCTATCATCTCTATGCCTTTTTGTTCTGCAAATCTACCTACAAAACCTATGAGAGGTACTTCCCATAGTGGCAATCCAAATTTTTTCTTTAGATCATCTTTGCATTTTTGTTTTCCACTCATGTAGTCTACATCATATTTGAATGGTATATATTTGTCTATAGCAGGACTCCACTCATCATAATCTACCCCATTGAGTATCCCAAATAGTTTCTCTCTATGTGCCCACATGTGGTCTTGGAGTCCGAAGCCAAACTCAGCTGTCTGTATCTCTTGGGCATATCTCTTGCTTACTGTAGTGACTGCATCTGCATGTGCCACTCCACCTTTTAACATATTGACACCATCCATGCTCTCAAGCTCTAGTGGGTTGAAATGCTCCCAGCCTACCTCCATCACATCGATAACTCCTTTAAAAAAGAAGCCTTGATGTTGCATGTTGTGTATCGTAAGTATAGTAGAGCTTTTTGCAAAGTGTTCATCATACTTAAATCTAGTTTTTTTGAGTAGTGGCATAGATGCAGTATGCCAATCATTTGCATGTATGATATCTACATGAAAATTTAGCTTTTTAGCCAACTGGAATGCCGCTTTTGATAGTAGTATAAATCTATTGTCATTGTCACTATATGAGTTGCCATTCTCATCTGCATACAATCCACTCCTACCATAAAACTCTTCATAATCTATAAAATATATAGGTACTTTGGAGTTGGGTAGGGTGGTGGTGTATACACCTACCCACAGCTCACCCATGGGCCCCATAGGTACACCCATAGCTCCAGGTACGAGAGATAGCTTCTCCTTATCTATGCTATAGTAACGAGGCATCACTACTATAGGATTGTGTCCCAAATTTTTGAGTGCTTTTGGTAATACTCCAGAGACATCAGCCAATCCGCCAGTCTTGGCAAACGGCACCACTTCTGACGCAACAAATAAAATATTTAATGATTTTTTCATATGATAGACCTCCATTTATAGTAAGTATATCAAGATTAGGCTTTGGAGGTGTTTTTATATGTAGAGTACCTACACATTAAACAGATAAATTTACAATCAAACTCAAATATCAAAATCTCATTTGCCTATTATGTTTAATCTTATTTGGATAGAATATTATTCAAATTCACATATAGAGGATAAAAAATGAAAATAGTAGTAATCCAAGGTCCAAATCTAAATATGCTCGGTCTCAGAGAGCAAAACATCTATGGACCTATGAAACTAGAGGATATACATAGTCAGATGAAGGGCTTTGCAGATCAAAATAGTATAGATATAGAATTTTTTCAAAGTAACTTAGAGGGAGAGATAGTAGATCGTATACAAGAGTGTATAGGTGATGCAGATGGTATCATCATCAATCCTGCTGCATATACTCACACATCTATAGCTATCCGTGATGCCATAAGTGCAGTACAGCTACCTACACTAGAGGTACACTTATCAAATATCCATCAAAGAGAAGAGTTTAGACACACTTCACTTACAGCACCTGTATGTGCAGGTCAGATCGTAGGAATGGGACCATTTGGATACCATTTGGCTATGGTAGGAATGACACAGATACTCAAAGAGTTGAGTGCTATGAAGCAGGCAAGACAAGCACAGGCACAGACTCAAGCAAAAGCAACAAAGTAGAGATATAGCACACCATCACACAAAGGAGAAGAGATGAACTATATACTCAAGGATGAAAATGCTATCTATTATGAGTGTAGTTTCAGTAGCGATAATGCTCTCTATCTTCGTTGTGGATCTGATGCTTACTTTATTACAGATGGTCGATATGCCATAGAGGCACGAGAGAGAGTGGTAGATGCTGAGGTCATAATATCCAAAGATCTTATCGCGACTGCCAAAAAAGTGATAAAAAAATCAAAGATAAAAAAGCTACACATAGATCCAAAAGAGTGGACTCTTTATGATTTCTACAAACTATCAAAAAGTAGTAGTATTACATACAAAAAATCACCTGACTTTTCACACAAAAAGAGAATTATCAAGAGTGATAGAGAGTTGGAAATCCTCGCAAAAGCAGCCAAATTGGGAAAAAAAGCCTTTAAACTATTTGCAAAAGAGATAAATAGTAGTGGCTTTGGAGAGAGTGAATTTTCACTAACTTATAGTGCAAAATCCATCTTGAGTAAGTATGGCAAGTATGAGCTTAGTTTTGATCCTATAGTAGCTATAGATGCAAATAGTGCAAAACCTCATGCACTACCTACAGATAGTATACTCAAGTATGGAGATCTACTCTTGGTAGATGCTGGATTGAGATACAAGAGATACTGTTCCGATAGAACTCGCACCATATTTGCCAAAAAAGATTTTCGTTTTGGTAGAGATCAGAAATTTGCAGATAAGCAGGTGCAAAAAGTATACGATACAGTACTCAAAGCACATGATTATGCCATCAAAAAAGCAAGATCAGGTATGAGAGCCAAAGAGATAGATGCACTTACGCGTGATATTATAGATCGTGCAGGGTTTGGTAGATATTTTGTACACTCGACAGGTCATGGCGTAGGGTTGGATATACATGAGATGCCCTACATTTCATCTAGGAGTGATACACTTATAGAGGATGGGATGGTATATACTATAGAGCCTGGCATATATATCCCTGATCAATTTGGTGTTCGCATAGAAGATATGGTAGCTATGGTAGATGGAAAGGCAGTTGTATTATGATAATGAAACAAAAACTTGACGATAGGCATATGCTCATAAGCACAAAACACTATCCGATGAGAGTAGCATCAGCACCAAAAAAAAGACACAAAGCTGTTATAGGTGTAGGCGGAAATGTAGGAGATGTTTTGAGAAGATTTGAGCACCTATTTTGGCTACTGAAGCGTTCACCACATCTACAGATAATACAGAGTGCCCCTATACTCAAAAATCCACCATTTGGATTTCGCTATCAACCAGACTTTTACAATACTCTAGTAGTCATCTCTACCTCTCTTACACCTAGAGAGCTATTGAGATATCTACTGCATGTAGAAAAAAAATTTCGCAGAAAGAGATACTTCAAGGACGCTCCAAGGACGCTAGATCTAGATATTATCTTTTATGACGATATAGAGATCACATCAGATAAGCTCACTATACCTCATCCAGATTGGATGAAGAGAGACTCTGTATTGATACCTCTAAAATATCTAAAAGGTAGATAGATGATAGATGTGAAGTTGGTCTCATCTACTCCACAGAGTGCATATGCACTTGCCAAGGAGAGGTATGGAGATAGTTTCAAGCTAATATCAGCAAAGCAGATACATGATCCTGTAGGCAACAAAGTAGAGTGTGAGATAACCATATCTGTCCCAAAAGATAAGTTCCTACAGCTCCCAGAGCAACAAAAAGAGAATCAAGAGCTACAAAATGAGCTAGAGATACTCAAAAGAGAGCTAGAGAGCCTGAAGAGTACTACTCAAGAGAGTAGAGTACTATCTATATTTGAGCAAAAAGGGATATCTAGAGAGTGGTTAAATGAGATTACGGCTCCACTTATAGGGTCTACACTATATCAAGATGATAAGCTCTTGGTATCATATATACTACAAGAGATTGATGAGTCATTAGAGATAAAGAGAGAGGACTTTAAAGAGCAGAAGATTATGATGTTTGTCGGACCTACTGGAGTTGGCAAGACTACCACGGTAGCAAAATTGGCAGCAAGATATGCATACATGCTTGAGGAGAGACTCAAAGTAGCATTGGTCAATTTGGATAGTTTTAAAGTGGGAGCTATAGAGCAGTTGTCACACTTCTCTGACATCATGAAGTTGGAGCATTTCAAAGTCAATGGAGTTGCAGAACTCAAAGAGGTACTCGCTAGAGTAAAAGGCTACGATGTAGTGTTGATAGACACCGCAGGTATGTCACCTTTCGATACAGAAAAGCTCATAAAAACAGTAGAGTATCTCAATAGCAATAGCGATATCAAGATAGAGGTCAATCTAGTCATATCTGCTACGGTGAAGTTTGAAGATGCTGTAGATATATATCAGACATTTTCGTTTTTAAATATAGACTCACTGATACTTAGCAAGATAGATGAGACCAAGCATCTAGGAGATATCTTGAGCTTTATACTGCTTCACTCTATACCTCTAAGCTATTTTAGTATAGGTCAAGAGGTCCCTGATGATTTGATGGTGGCAGACAGAGAGTATATATTGCAAAATTTTATAGGTGACTTAGATGGCTGACACACAGATGAAGAGATTGGTGGAGATGATGCACAGAGAGTCTGTATCTTCATATTTGGACATCTGTATACCAGCTCTACAGGTAAAGAGAAAACATTTAAATGCCTTATCGAAAGGAGATGTACTGCCATTGAACTCCAAAGAGTTGAGAGTTGAAGTGTTAGATGGCAATCATATATTGGCTCAAGGGGTATATGGCGTATATCAAAATAGTAGATCTGTATTGATAGAGGATCAACCTACTGAGATAGTAGATAGACTAGATAAAAAAAAGTATGAGACAATCCGAGTCCATTTGGGTACTATAGAGAGATCCAAATATGGTAGCGATAAGATAGTGAGATTGATAACTGATAGTAGATTTGATGCTCTACTCTATAGAGCCGATGATCGACTGTTGGCAAAAGCTATATTGGTACAGATAGATGGTGAGATGGCACTAGAGATTGGGGAGATAGTAGAATGAAAAAGAGAGTATTGGTAGGACTTAGCGGAGGTGTTGATTCGACATTGACAGCCATTTTGTTGCAGAGAGATGGGTATGAGGTAGAGGGCGTATATATGAAGCTTCATGAAAAAGAGGGATACCATGAAATCAACTTTGCCAAAGCAGAGAGAGTAGGGGCATATCTAGCTATAAAGGTACACTTTTTGGATCTCTCGTCAGAGTTCAAAGAGGAGGTTTATGACTACTTTGTAGATGGCTATAGAGATGGCTTGACTCCAAATCCTTGTGTCATATGCAATCGTACTATTAAGTTTGGCAGGATGGTGGAGTTTGCCGATACTCTAGGTATAAAATATATATCTACAGGTCACTATGCCAAGTGTGATGGAGAGAATATCTATATGGCAAAGGATAAGAGCAAAGACCAGAGCTACTTCCTGAGCAATATAAAAAAAGAGGTTATACCAAGATTGCTATTTCCATTGGGTGAGTGGATGAAAGATGATGTCAAAAACTTCATAGAGGAGATAGAGATACTACAGGATTTGGCTACTCAAAAAGAGAGTTCTGAGATATGTTTCGTAGAGAATGAGTACACCGAAGTACTTGAAAAACATATGGATATAGATATGAAGGGCGATACACTAGATACAGAGGGCAATGTAGTAGGAGACCACAAAGGATACATGCACTACACTATAGGAAAGAGGAGAGGCTTCTTTGTAGATGGAGCACATGATCCTCACTATGTACTCGCCATAAACCCCACCGAAAACCAGATCATAGTGGGAACAAAAGAGAAGCTAAAAGTGAGTCACTTTAGAGTAAAAAATCTAAATCTATTTCATCCTACTGATAGGTTCGAGTGTAGCGTAAAGGTGCGTTATCGTACATCAGGAGTGGATGCAGAGGTTTTGATAGCTGATGATATAGCTACCGTCACTCTCAAAGAGCCAGTATATGGATTGGCAAAGGGACAAGTAGCTGTATTTTATGATGGTGAAAAACTCCTCGGAGGTGGCATCATCCTATGAAGCATTGAGGATCAGTAACTTCGGAAGTGACCTTTTAAGGTCACCCTGCTATAAAACCGCAACATCTCGGTGAGGTTGAAACCTCACTTCCGCAAAACTATTTTCTCGCAAGGGATAGTCAATGAGATAAGCTTTTTATGCGTAGGTTTGGCACTGCCAAACGATGTATGATTGACAATGGAGCGTTCATTGTTTGGTGATACC
>FPHC01000037.1_pt1 | contig 58635 bp, 45 predicted proteins | sample 1057211 | NCBI WGS metagenome assembly FPHC01 (sample SAMEA4473313, study PRJEB15554) | hydrothermal vent metagenome | biome: marine basaltic hydrothermal vent biome; feature: marine hydrothermal vent; material: water | place: Pacific Ocean | collected 2011-06-14/2011-07-23 | depth 1199 m
TTGCAACAGATTCGAATGGTATTGATGATATAGTGGTTTCGGATAAATTTAAAGTGACTTTGGATTCTTATGGAAAATTTACTGTATACATATCTCCACAAACAAATGATTCAAGTGAGATAGCTAAAATTGACTTTGTGGAGATAAATGATAATACCAACATAGATGCCGATCTCAAGCTCAGTGAGTATGCTGATCCTACTCCTCTCAATGGGTATGCTGGGGAGAATGTTAGCTTCTATGTAAGGGCTGTGAATGATGGTCCTGATGCTTCTGAGGCTAATGTCGTGTTGAAAGTCTCTTATAATCAAGATGTGATTATCTCGTCTGCTGGTCAAGTGGCGGGTGGTACGAATTTTACTTGTGATATCACAAGTGGAGCATTGAGTGCTGGTAGCTTCATCACTTGTACTAGAGATACAGACTTCTCTGCCTCATCTACAGATCAGGACTTTGAGTTTGTAGTCCAACCACAGAGTGTGGGTACGCTTACGCAGAGTGCTGTGATAGAGGGACTCACTACAAACGACCCTGACACTAGCAACAATACGATCACTTCAAAAACTGTAAATGTAGCCGACAGAAAAGCAGGGTGTCCAGGTGTGGTAATGCCTACTTTGGATGGTACGGCGGTATCGGCTATAGATAGATTTGCAGGTGAAGATATAGCAGGGTATGGATCTTACTATTATCACTTCACTCCTACTGTGGAGGGTAAGCTCGATGTCATATTTGATGCAGACCAAGATTTCAAAAAGGGTGATATAACGATATATGATGCTTGTAATGGTAATGAGTTGGCAAAAGATGATAAAACTGTAGGTGATAAGGTAGTTACATATGATAAGATAAAAGCAAATCAGCTTATCATAGTGAAGATATATCGTGATCATCCAAATGCTATGAGTTACGATGTGGACTTCAACTTTACTAAGGTCTTGCCTACACCTCCTAATATGGGAGATGTGCCTAACCAAACTTTAAATTATGGCGATAGCATAAATCTAGATCTATCTACATATGTAGAGATGACAAACGATGACCCTATCCTTGAGTATGAGCTTACAGGTACACTACCAAGAGGTATGAGTTTTGACTCTGCTACTGGTATCATAAGTGGATCAGCCTCAGATGTAGGAACTTTTGATATGTCAGTGAGGGTTAGAGATAAAGATGGGTACTCAAACAGCGACAACTTCACTATCACTGTAAATATAGAAGTGGTAGAGAATGCGGATGCACTATGTTATCAAGATCCTCCAGAGTATAGCGGTATGATGTGTATGGATATGGGTATGTGTAAAGGTGGCATGGGTTGTAAAACTACATATAATCTAAAAAATGATAGTAATTTAGCTATGGATAATGTAGTAGTAGATATGGATGAGACTGGCATGGGTGGAACATTTGGTAGTGACTGTGGTGTCTCTCCTGGCGGTACTTGTGAATCTAAATCAAATGTAGATTTTGGTCCAGTGGGTATGTTGGGTAAAGCGACAGAGTATAAGTTTGATGATTCTATACAGCCAAATGACTCAGGTAGTGCTATATGGGCTAAAAGTATGTTCTCTGGAAGTTGTTTTAGTGGTGAAAACCTATATGGTTCATACATACAAGACAATAAGCTACATAGAGGTAAACTCAAAAAGTGTGCTACCGTCATAGCACCACCGACCAATACCGATTGGAAGAGTGGATTCAATGACTTTTATCTTATAAATCCTGAAGATACCAGAAATATAGTGGGTAACTACGCTGTAGCAGGAAATACAGTAACCTGTTTGACTAAACAACAGTCTGGTTATGGAGATGGCTATGAGTGCCATGGACAAAATGACTATCAGTTCAAGACAAGTAATGGTCAGGTCAATAAATATATAGACATAGATAGTGATGATAGGACTTGGGACTCTACATCTTCATATATAGTCTTGCCTGAAGCTACTTACGATCCTGAGCAAGGGATATTGTGGGCAGGACTCTTTTGGCAAGGTAGGATAGTGGATGAGACTAGATTTGATATGCACTATGGACTAGAGACGACAGATGGATATAAGTGGGTAGAGACAGGTACACATCAGATAAATTATCATCTAAGCCTTACAGACGCGCAGGTAAATCGCATCAAGCTTAAAGTGGATGATGGTGTATATAATGATGTTACAGCAAGTAAAGTATTTTACTATAGCAGCAGTGATGGACGAACATATGCAGCATTTTCAAATGTGACAGATGCAGTCAGGAGTGCCGCACTAGATAAGGGTAAACATACATTTACAGTAGCAAATCTCACTACCAATGTGGGTAGAGAGGCAACACCTGGTCTATTTGGTGGATGGTCACTTGTGGTTATATATGCAGAAGATCTTAATCTTGGTAAGCCTAGAAATATATCTATATATAATGGCTTCCAAAGAATATCCGATAAGGTCATAAGTATAAAGGGCTTCAGATTACCGAAATCTGGTGATGTAACATCTCAATTGACAGTATTTTCTGGTGAAGGTGAGTATCTGTATGGTTATCGTGCAGGTAGAACTAGAGAGCAGGATTGGATGAAGATAAGTGATAATAGATATAGTGATTATGTATACATGCCTGGCAAATCTGACGGTACCGAAGTGGGTAATAAGCGAAATATGTTTGATGCCGTGATGGATGGTGTATTGAGAGATGATGTGCATGATGCTAACAACAAGCGACTCTATAATGCTATGCAGATCAACAACAATGGTGTAGATATAGACACATACGATGTCTCAGAGATAATGGAGGGTTATAGAGATAAAAACAAAGATATAAATGAGGTATTCATAAAACTATACTCAAACAATGACTATATCACTACTAGTATGTTGGCATACTCAGCAGAGCTATATATACCTAAGCTCTGCTATGACTATACTATGGATATAGATGGATATGTACTTGCTTCAAAAGATAACAATATTTCCACTCCATTTGGTAGCTTTGGTAAGCCTCTGACTACTACGGCATTCATGAGAAGCTTGGAGGGTGATATATCTCTAAGAGATGTATCTCTTACATATGAGATAGAGGATATTGACCAAGTCAAATATACTTATCCTGAGTGTAGTACTGAGATATCTGAAAATGGTAAGTATGACTACACGGATGGCTGTCCATATACATATGGCGAGAGTGCAAAAGGGTTCAATATAAACATAGGTGAAGGAAAAGGCTCAAGAAAGGGTGATGGTGGTCTCATCAAGCCTGAAGAGTCGAGATATGTCTCTTGGAAATCTAACTTCCAAAAAGCAAATGTCGATACCAAATTTAAATTATGGATAGATTATACAGTCGATTATGGTGCTGGTGCTGTACCTCTACACCAAGAGTTTACCGAGAAAGATTTGTGTCCGTCTGATAACAATGGTTTCTTGCCTAAGCTAGGTATATTTAATGTTGTAGATGCTAGAAAGCCATACAATATATACAATCTATATACGCAAGTGACTAGAAGACCATTCAATCTATCGGTCTACTTCTATGATGCAAATGATCCTACACAGCTAGTAGATACAAATGATATGCACTTCCCTGTAGGAGTAGAGGCTATCAGAGCCGACAACTTCATAAGAGATGCCAATACAGCTTGTGAAGATGAGAAGTCAAAATTGCCAGGTATTACTACTAAGTTTGCACTATTTAACGGTTCACCTAAAGCTGGTATACACTATGAGGCAGATGATGTCAATATCTCATATAGGAGTGTTGCTATGAGGGTATGGTATCTTACAGAGCCAGATGGTGTAGGTGATACTATAGTCAACAACCACAACTGTACAGATACAAACATGGATGGTGATCTCAATAGCCCTAAAGATATAGGGTGTATACAACTATATGAGAGAGACTATAAGCCAAATGAGCAAAAGTGTAATACTGAGTGTAGAAAGTCATTTGCTTGGACACCAAATCGAAGTTGTTATACTTGTCTGCGTAAATATTATGGTAAGAAGATCTGTTCTCGTGACAACTTTGCTATCAGACCTGAGGCGTTTGTCATCTCTATATTGGATAGTGGTGAGAGTACAGATACAACAAAACCTAGTAATAAGTTGCCAACTGAGACAAAAGATCCAGATCATCCAAATCCAGCCCATGCAATAGCGGGATATAAATATAGATTTGATATCAATGCCACTAGCCATACTTGCCGTACCGTACAAGTGGGTATGACTACCAAAGAGATATGTGATGAGCCTGTAGGTAGCTATGTACAACACTTTGAGCCAGGATCTCCTATCCATAGAGCTAAGATGTGGTGGCACCCTAATGCAATTAGTATTGACCAAGCCAAAGCCAACTGTGTAGATACGGAAGAGAAAAATATCACTATCAATATATTTGGTGGTACAAATGTCAACTATGCTGCACATACATCATATGTAGATAGTGTGCCTCAGATAGGTGAGTATAGATTTGAAATCTTTGATGAGAATTGGACTAGTGCAGATTGGAGTGATGATGAGATGTTGCACCATACAAATTCAGCATATAGTCAATACTATGAGGGTGGCGATGATTGTATAGGTGGTGATGATGGAGTCTTACCAGCTGGTAATGTAAACCCAAATAGACAAAATGGATGTAAGATAAGTAGTCACCATACCAATGTAGATAATGGTAGAGAGTACTACTATCATGATACTAGATACTATCCATATAAATTTGACCTCACATCTCTAACTGCACAATCTGGCGTGAGTTCAAGTGCTGATAGAGTCTATATCAATACACTGAGTGAAAATGATGGCAATATGAGCTATAATATTCAGGGTATCTTTAAGGCTGTAGGTAAAGATGGAAAGGCTACGACTAACTTTGTCAAAGGCTGTTATGCAGAAGATGTAAACTTACAACTCTATCAGAGATATGTCTACGATGCACCAGAAGATGGTATCAAGTATCCATCATACAGTATCACTACATATAATAAAGATAAGAGTGTAGATAGAGCATATGAGAAGAAGCAGTTTGATAAGTTGAATACAAAATCGACTACTACTATAGAGCCTATAGAGATATTTAGTGATAGTAGTTACTTTAGTAAAGATATGAATGGTAGTATGGATATTGATTTGAGTCTCAACTTTGATAGGTCGTACAATCTACCGCTCAATCCTAGATTGATACACATGAAAGAGTTCAATGTCACACTCAAGAGTGATCCAGTAGGCTTGATGGTAGATCTCAAAAAAGAGCATAAGATAGAGGGTGGCATGGATATAAGTAGAGATATATCGTTCCAGTTTGCTAGAGTAAAATCATCTAAGCCTTATTATGATGGTATAGTGGACAGTAGTGTAGATACACCTATATCTGTAGTCACATACTGTAATTTGGGTCCTATTACTTGTAATGTACTAGGTATAAATACCGACAAAGGCAAGACAAATGAGTTTGATTGGTATACAAATGTAGACCACAATACGACTGGTGGTGATGGTATTATAACTCTCGTACCAAATCCATCTGTTGCAGATGGTGCTACTATAGACAATAGTGAATTGGCACCTATCTCTATAGATGGAACTTATGGTATCAATGAGTTTGTAAATGTAGCAGCTGTAGTGGATACAAGACCTCTTGAGGTAGATATAGACTTTGATAAGCCTAAGACAAGTGATTGGCTCATCTATAATCCTGATGCAAATGCTACACCTAGTCCGCTATATAAAGTGAGATTTGTATCTCCAAATGATGGCAAATGGGCTGGTCATGGCAAGACAGGTAATGTAGTGGGAGGAAAAGTGAGTGAGCATAAAAATAGAAGATTAGGGTGGTAGTGATGGCTTCACATCATACAAATCGTCCTGCTATAGCGATGATAGAGTTGATATTCTCTATCGTTGTTATAGGTATCACTCTGCTATCTGCTCCTCTGCTCATGCAGCAAGCTTCAAATAGTGGATATGTTACTATGCAGCAAGAGGGCATAAGCGAAGCAGCCTCAAGAGCCAATCTCATAATGGGTTATAGATGGGATGAAGAGAATACATACGAGGGGATATTGGATACAGTTTTACAATCTGATACTACCATCTCTGATCTCAATGAGAGCTTGGGTGCCGACAATAATGGTACAGGCAGAAGATTGGGTACTCCAAAAGAGAGTTATCGTAGTTATATAGATCCTGCAAATAGAAGATATACTGCTACTGCTCCATCAGATTTGGGTAAAGATGATGGTGTGGATGATAATGGTGATGATGACATAGATGACTTTGGTGCTGCTGGGTTGATACTGGTAGAGCTATCCGATACTGACTATGCTGAGACTACAACTGTATCTATGGCTACAGAGGTAGCATATATGGATGATGCTCCCCAAAGTGGTGGATACAATAGTAAAACAATCACATATAACCCTGATTTTAACGAGACTCTATCGCATACATCAAATATAAAGAGAATCAAGATAACTCTCACTAGTTCGAGTAGTATAGCAGAACTCAACAAGACTATAGTCTTGAATGCTTTTAGTTGCAATATAGGAGCTGCACAGCTAGAAGAGAGGAGTTTTTGATGAGACATATGCGTAAAAGAGGGGCATTTACTATGCTTGAGCTAGTATTTGTCATTGTGATATTGGGCATTGTAGCATCTATAGGCTCTGAGTTGATAGCTAGAGTCTATCAGGGTTATATACTACAAAGAGCTCAACATAGATCATCACTTAAGACAGAGCTTGCTGTACTGCAGATAGCAAATAGACTCTCTCAGGCTATACCAGGCACTGTAGTGAGGAGATTGACGAAAGATGGTGCAACTGAAAATATAGGTGATCCTATGTTGCTAGATACCACAGGTAGTGGATATACAGTTTTGCAGTGGGTTGGTGCAGATATGGATAGTTTTGACTCTAACTCTACACCAGGTTGGAGCGGTTTTTGTGATGTGGATGCTAGTAGTGATACGAGTATCAGCACACCAGGTTCCAAGCTTTCTATAGCAAATACTATAGAGAAAAATTTGGGCAGAAGTGGTAAATTTGCTATATTTTTTCCATATGACATGACGGCATATTTTGGTAGTGGTACTTCAGATACCATAACATTGGATAATAATGTCTCTAAGATATATGAACACTACAAGCTTGCATGGACATCATATGCCCTAGTGATAGAAAACAATGATCTATATCTATACTACAATTTCCCACCAACTGTAGGAGCAAATATAGGTGGGACAAAGTCTTTGATAATGGAGGATATTACTACATTTAAATTCCGAGGAACAGAGGGTGCTGTAAGATTTAAGATATGTAAAGAGGAGCGTATAAGTAGCGACTTCAACATAAGCTCTTGTAAAGAAAAGGTGGTATTTTGATGAGATGGCAAAAGAAGAGAGATGGCTTCTCTATGATAACTGCTGTGTTTGTGATAGTCCTCATGGCTACTGTAGCGATGTTCATTATGAATATATCGGGTAAAATGGTCAAAGAGACTACAGCACAATACCAAAGAGAGCAATCTATGTTGTTGGCAAACAGTTATATAGAGTATGCGGTAATGTCTGTAATGTCAAACGAACACAATACTAGCAACTGTTTGGACAATATAACTGGTAAGTATGAAGGGTACAATATTGATGTAAATATATCATATATAGGCAATGATGAAAACTTGGGTGGAGCTAGTTCGAGTAGTTGTAGCCGCATACTATCGAGCAGTGTCACTACGCCAAAATCACCACTCAATATCATAGTGGATGTCTTTGTAGGTTATGAGGATTATGATGATATCAATGCAAACCCTCAGCGGATTACATATCATAAGAGAAAGTTGATAAAGATATGAGAACTATACACAATAGAGAAGCTTTTACTATGATAGAGATGATATTTGTCATCATAGTGATGGGAATATTGGCTGCTGTAGCGATACCTAGATTTGATAGAGACTTGCGTCAAGAGGCAAAAGACAATTACCTCTCTGCTATCAGATATACGCAACATATGGCTCTTATGGATGACAAGACAAATCCCTTTGATGCAGATTGGCAAACGAAATATTGGACCATCTCTATAGATGGATCAACGGGAAGCTACTCTATCTCTTCTAAGGTGGACTCATCTACTACAAATTATGCTGTAGATCCTACCAATGGTAAGTTGATGAATGGATTGGATAGTGGTAGTCCTAGCACTCTGGCAGGTAAAAGGCATGGTATAGATACGGTGGTAGCCTCTGGCGGTTGCAGTGGTCCAAATATCATGTTTGACCATTTGGGGCGACCATTTGATGGAACAGTGGCTAGTGGGGTAGGTGTAGCTACAGATTATACCAACTATATGAGTAGTGATTGCAAACTTACTGTAAATTTCAAAAACTCAGATATAGATCCTTTGGTTATAGTCATAGCTAAAGAGACAGGTGCAGTTAGCTCAAATTAGCATTTCTGTTATCAGCACATATGACAAAATCCGCTTTTACTATAATGGAGTTGACTGCCATTATAGTAGTGTTGGGTATATTGGCTATGGTTGCGATGCCTAGACTACAGAGAGATCTCCGCCAAGAGCTAAAAGATAATATCTTGTCGGCTATCAGATATACTCAACATTTGGCACTTACAGATGATAAATATAATCCATATGATGCTAAGTGGCAGATGAGACTATGGAAGATATCTTTCTCCACATCAAAAATATCAAATAGAGCGTTTTTTTATACGATATCTAGCGATATTAATCAAAATGGATATGTAAGTAAAAATGAGAGTGCTATAGATCCATCCAATGGCAAATATATGTATAATAGCAATGCAAACACTACGATAGATAGAGATGAAAGTTCGACAATCTTTATAGGTAAAAGATTTGGTGTGAACAAAATAGATTTTAGTGGAGGATGTTCATCTGTGCATCATATAGCTTTTGATCATTACGGAAGAGCATATAGCGGAGTCAATAAAGCCAAAAATCTATTTGCTAAGTATATGAAGTTTGATTGTCTAATCACTATCTATTTTGCAGATACCAATATAGAGCCACTCAAGATAACTATCCAGAAAGAGAGTGGATATGTGAGTGCAGATTGATAAGTCTGGATCGTGTAAGCCCTACTGTGCAACATAGGAAGATGTGTTAATCTATGCTTTACCAAACAAAAGCTTGGTTATTATCCTGTATGGACGCATAATAATATACAGAAATCTCCATCTACTTGGTATAGCAAATTTGATACAATCAGCAGGAGAGATAGCAAAGAGGCTCTTTAGTAAAAAATAGAACTTCTCTCTCTTGCTTTCAAATAGCTGCATTTGATATAGAAAAATCTCTCTCTTGCTAATGGGGAGTCTCTCTAATATATGTTTGTCAAATCTATCTATGGTAGAGAGTGCTATATTTGAGATATTTACCCTATCAATAGTTATCAATATTTTGTTGGGTAGAGGAGTCTCATATAGATGATGAGCTATGTGTAGACCTATATAGAGTGCTTGTTGCATCTTGGACTCTCTAGCCATATCTATACATGTTTGCCACTCGATATCACCTCTCCTGACTAATCTATCTATATCGCATACCCAGCCTATCCGACTCCATGCATGTTTGGCTCCATGTAGAGCGACATAGATTAATAGTAGTTCATTGGAGAGAGTGTAGAGTGTTGTTGTGTTGATATCTATGGATTGTGTAGAGTCAAATGGCTTATTGAGAGCCATATCTCCATTGTGCTTGGACTCCAATAGCCTCCAGTGTACCTCTAGTAGTATCGTCTGGTTGTATATATAGCCTATATCTATGAGCTTATCTAGGCATATCTGATTTGATAATATACCATCCCTATATAGAGATTGATATCCATATCTTTTCAGTATCTCATCCACTTTTTGTATCTGAGACTCTCTGACCAATATATCTATATCGCCAAATTGACGAAGTGTGATATCTCCATATGCCAATTTTGCCAAGGTGAGACCCTTGATAGATATCACATCGATACTATTTTCATTGAGCAGATTTGTCAACTCTATAAGCTGTGTGGCAAAAAGTATATTTTTTTGCACTATATGTAGATAAGTTCGTTTGAGTTGAGATAGCAGATGACCACTCTCTATGGGCAAATCCTTTAGTCTCTTGTAGACTATAGGAAGTAGACCTTCTCTATGGGAGACCTCTATTATACTCTCTATAGTTGCATCTGAGGCACTATCTATATAGTCAATGATATAATTTAGCTCACTTTGGGAGTTGTAAGCTTTTGAACATAGTGTGATAAATCTAAACATAGGATATTGTAGAGTAAAAAAGTATTATAACAGCAAAAGTCTTCTCTAATTTGCGACAAATCATTAAAAATTTTATCTAAAAAAGTGTAAAAGTATCATTTGTTATAATATTAGTGTAAAATATGGTATAGAAAATTCAATAAAAATCAAGGAGTTGTGATGAGTTTAAAATATATGAAATCTATAGTCTCGGTAGGAGTTGTATCTATGATGATAGGTGGCTGTGCATCTACAGGTACTAGCAATACTACAGATGGTGTAGTAGTGGGTAGCCTTGCAGGTGCTGCCATAGGAGGTTTGGCTGGTGGTGATGGTAGAAGTGCTGCTATAGGTGCGGCTGTTGGTGCTTTGGCAGGTGGAGCTGTAGGGTATAGTTTGGATCAGCAGGCAAAAGATATAGCAAGATCATTGGGTACTGGTGTCAACAACGATCCATTGGCATATATGGATCCAAATCAAGACTTAATAGTATCCAACAATGGTAAATTTGTTAGGATAATGTTTAGAGAGAGGATGATGTTTCCTATAGATTCTGCCATATTGACATCTAGTGCTTCATACAAAGTAGGTAAAGTAGGTCGCATACTGCAGCAGTATCCAGATACCATTGTCCAAGTGGCGGGCTTTACAGACAATAGAGGGAGCTATAGCTACAACAAAAAGCTATCTGTCAAAAGAGCAGAGACGGTATCAAAGAGATTGTATAGAGAGCATATAAATAACCGAAGCTATACGGTAGGGTGCTCGTTTGATAACCCTATAGTACCAAACGATACAGAGAGAAATATGGCACTCAATAGAAGAGTAGAGATATTCTTGTATCCAAACAACGATGTTCGTGTAGATCCATGTAGATATAGGGAGATGTGATTTTAAAAATATATTTGATTTTGTCTCTTTTTGTGCTAGCAGGATGTGAAGATAAGCAGATGTCAAATAGCACGCCAGCAGATGAAAATATAAGCAAAAAAGCAAAAGATAGTATGGCACCTGCATCCAAAGTAGAGATAGGTATCGCTTCATACTATGCAGATATATTCCATGGCAAGCCTACGGCAAGTGGTGAACTATACGATAGAGATGCCTTTACTGCTGCTCATCCTACTTTGGCATTTGGCACGCAGGTACGAGTAACAGAACTCAAAAACAATAAAAGCGTAATTGTGACCATAAATGATAGAGGACCACATGTAAAAAATAGAGTAATAGATTTATCGTATGTAGCCGCCAAATCTATAGGTCTGGTAATAGCAGGTGTCACCAAAGTGAAAGTGGAAACTATATCTGATATAAATCAGAGTAGATAAACTCCATTGTGCTATAATGTTCATCTTATAAAAATCACAAAAATAGGATAGAATATGAGGGTACTTACAGGGATACAAGCTTCAGGCAAGCTACATATAGGCAACTATTTTGGTGCAATGAAGCCTATGATAAAGCTCCAAGAGGAGAATGAGCTATTTACATTTATAGCAAATTATCATTCACTCACTAGCTCCAAGGATGCTCAAACACTTAGTCAATATACACTAGATGCAGCGGTAGATTACCTCTCTTTGGGTTTGGACCCCAACAAGACTACTTTTTGGATACAGAGTGATATGCCACAAGTTCTTGAACTCTACTGGATTTTATCCAAATTTACACCTATGGGTCTACTTGAGAGGGCTCATAGCTATAAAGATAAAGTCGCCAAAGGTATAGCTGCAAACCATGCTCTATTTAGTTATCCTGTGCTTATGGCAGCGGATATATTGATACTAGATAGCCAGAAGGTGCCTGTGGGCAAAGATCAGATACAACATATAGAGATGACTAGAGATATAGCTATCAAGTTTAATAATGAGTATGGAGAGATCTTTACGCTACCTGAGTATATTGTAGAGGATGATTTGGCTACGATACCAGGTATAGATGGTGAAAAGATGAGTAAAAGTTATGGCAACACCATAGAACTCTTCATGGATGAGAAGCCTCTACAAAAAAGATGCAACAAGATAGTCACAGACTCTACGCCACTTGGCGAACCGCTTACTCCAGATGATTGTAATGTGTATGCTTTGGCTTCACTCTTTTTGGATAGTGATGGCAAGAGGGAGTTGGCAGAGAGATATAGAAGTGGCAAAGAGGGGTATGGACACTTCAAAAAGTATCTCAAAGAGTTGATATGGAGTGAGCTTGAAGAGGCTAGAGAGAAGAGAGCTTACTATCTTGACCATATGGATGAGGTGAGAGATATCTTAGATAGTGGTGCAAAAAAAGCACAAAAGATAGCCAACCAAAAGATAGCTATAGTGAGAGAAGCAGTAGGTCTGATCTAGGATTGTGAGAAGCCGACTCTAGTTTTCACTCATTTTCAAAATGAGTTTGAGAGTAGGGTGGCTTTATATTAATAAGATTTGAGTCTCCCATTGCTTTTCTGTAGCAATAAGCCTTATACATTCAATAATTCCATTAGATTGTCATTGTTATCTTCTGCTCCCATAGATAGTGAGGGGCAGAAGTATTGTAGTTGATCGGTAGAGTATTATCTAGTTATAGATACACTCGGATGATCTTTTTTGGCTGGCTTGAAGTCCATAGCTTTTGTATTGTCCATCAATATAGGAACAAATAGCAATGATACAAAAACCGCTGCAACTGTACCAGAGATGAGTGCCACACCCAATCCACCAAATACAGGATCACTGGCAAGTAGTGCCGAACCCAATATGATAGCTACTGCTGTGAGCAGTATAGGTTTGGCTCTAGTAGCAGCAGCTACAGATATGGCATGCTTCTTCTCCATACCATGCTCTACCATAAGTGATTTGGCAAAGTCTATTAGGAGGAGTGAGTTTCGTGAGCTGATACCCATCAAGGCTATAAATCCTATTAGTGAGGTAGCAGTCAAGAAGAATGTCTCATTGGTAAAGAAGTTGGCAACCCAGTGACCAAGTATCACACCAATAAGTGATAGGAATGAGCCTAGAAGTATGATACCACTAAGTGCAAAACTCTTGTAGTATACCACCAATAGTAGGAATATAAGTACTAGTGCAGCGATAAATGCACCACCTAGATCTCTAAATGTATCGAGACTTACCTTCATCTCTCCATCCCAGCGAAGAAGATATTTTTTGCCTGTCTTTGGGTCTTGTAGGTGTAGATCAAACATATATGTAGACATACCAGGCTCTTTTGTTACATTATACTCTTTTGAGAAGGCTTCTATCATAGTGTCTCTAGCATCAAGTAGTGGATAGAGTTGAGACACCATGTCTGTCTCTGCTATGACATTGATCATTCGACCCAAGTCTTTGTGCATAATCATAGGGTTTGATGGCACTTCACGGATCGTTACTACTTCACTTAGTGGCACCATCATCCCTTTTTTGTTCATGAGATTCAGGGATGTAAGTTTGCTATTTAGAGCCTCTTCTCTACTATTTCTTAGACTTTTTGTATCTTTATCTAGTACCAAAAATATCGGTATTTGGTCTGGAGAGTTTTTGGAATTTTTGTGAGCTATCACCATACCTTCAAATGCTAAATATATGATATTGTTGACCTGCTCTACACTTAGACCACTTCTAGCTATCTTCTCTTTGTCCGGTATGAGTTCAAATTTATTATATATATCATCAGCCATCACATCGACATCTACAAGTCCATCAGTCTGAGCCAATATATCGGCTACCTTCATGGATATCTTTCTCATCTTCTCTATGTCGTCTCCATATACCTCTACTACCACAGATGCTAGTGTAGGAGGTCCAGCTGGTTGTTCTATGAATTTGATAGTGGTTTTAGGCACTAATGCTTCACATCTCTGTTTGACTATAGGTCTGAGTCTCTGCACCATTAAAAAAGATGGCTCTAGTCTAGTATGCTTGTCTGTAAGATTGACTGATATCTCAGCTACATTCTCAGTCTGCTTCATTCCTGCACCTTTGACAAGACCCGCATAATCTAGTGGTATCCCTTGACCCAAAAATAGCTCCAAATTCATGACCTCTTTCTCTTTCTCGAGTATATCTATAACACATTGACTCACTTGATTTGTTTGAGATATAGAGCTTCCAGTTGGTGTATCTACATATACTGAGAATGTATTGTCACTCTTTCCTGGTAGCATTTTTGCCAATACTATCTGAGTAGGTAGCATCATAATGGTGCCGAAGAATGCTAGAGCAGTCAATACCATAACCAAAGTCTTTTTTGATTTGCTATCGAGTATAGTGTGAATAAATTTTTCAAATTTTTTCATTATTTTGCTCCTTTGTCGGCTGTATCACTTGAGTGTTTTCTCTTTCTGTGATGATGGTGATGTTCTGGCTTTTTGAGTAGCTTGAGACTAAGGTAAGGCGTAAATATATATGCCACAAATAGTGATGCTACTAGTGCTACAGGTACATTGTATGGTATAGGCTTCATGAATGAACCCATCATACCACCCACAAATGCCATAGGAACCATAGTGAGAATGATAGCTAGTGTCGCCACATTGGTAGGTGCCCCTATCTCATCTGTAGCCTCTACTAGCAGCTCCTCCATAGTCCTATCATCTACTTCATGGGAATGTAGATGCCTGTGGATATTCTCTATCACGATAATGGCGGCATCAACTAGCAGTCCCAGAGATAGCAAGAAAGCAAATAGTGTGATCCTGTTGATGGTTTGTCCACTCATATATGCGATAAATAGTGTGATAGCCAAGATTGCAGGCACAGTAAATGTAACGATGAGAGACTCTTTCCATCCAAGTGCAAATATCAGCATAACAGCTATGATGATGATAGTGATCACTAAGTGATGCATCAACTCATTTACGGCTTCATTGGCTCTCTCACCATAGTTTCTAGTGATAAGGTATCCTATCCCCTCTTTATTGAACTCATCTTCATGCTCTTTGAGTAGCTCTATTACATCCTCAGCCACAAATACGGCATTTGTCCCTGCTAATTTTGCTACTGAGAGAGTAATCTGTTTCTTTTGAGGACCCATTACAGTAGAGTTGTTTTCGTCTCTCTGCTTTATGGTCACACTCTTGAAATTTTGTATATCTATGCCATCTGTAACTGTCGCTACATCTTTGAGATATATAGGAGAACCCATATATTGTGCCACTATGACATTGCCCACATCATCTACACTCTCTATGGCATTTTTGACACCAAATATTATTAGTTTATTGCTCTTTGTTTTGCCTTTGATGTCCGGTACATCAACTGCGACAGATTGCACGGCTTTCATTATCTGTCCCATAGATAGGTGGTAAGCCGATAGTTTACCCATATCGACCTCTACATTGTATTGCTGCTTATGTACACCTTTGAGTGTAGTTTTGGCTACATTCTCTATACCATTTATCTTCTGCTGTAGATGGCGTACCTTCTTGAAGAGTTCTATGTCGCTTATCTTGCTGCCATCTTTTGGATAGAATGCTACTGTCACGATAGGGATATCTATATCTATATCAAAGGGTTTGATGAGCGGTTGCATGACACCCTTTGGCATCAAGTCCATATTTTGCATCACCTTATCATATAGTTTCAAGTTGGAGTCTTCTCTATTTTCACCTATATAGTACATGACATTGACTATACCTACATTATCCATCGACATACCGTATATATGTTCGATACCTTTAACTTCACGGAGTTTTCTCTCTAGTGGATTGACTACGATATTCTCTATCTCTCTAGGTGATGCACCTGGCATTACGACCATAATGGAGCCGCCACTGATCGCTATTTGCGGATCCTCCTCTCTCGGCATAACCTCAAGTGCGAGATAGCCCATTATTAGAAGGAAGGCACCCAATACTGCGGTCAAGGGGTTCTTTAGAAACCCTTTTGCAAGAACTCCTGCATAGTCGGTAACTTTATAATCTTCTACGGTTTTCATTTTTTATCCATTGATGAGTTGATATATACTTTTGCATACATACCAGGGTAGATAGAAGCATCCTTGGCATCAAATGATATCTTTATCTTAAATTTATGAGTCATAGGGTTTGAGCTAGGTATGATAGAGCTTATGAACCCTTTGGATACTAAGCCTATAGATGGTATCTCTATGTTGACACTCTTTTTTAGACCTATATATTTTAAATCATTTTCACTTATCTGAGCCGCAATCTTAAGTTTACTAAGGTCAGTCAATACTAATGCAGGCATACCAGGTATAGCCATCTCGCCCTCGTTGAGCTTTTTTGCTACTATGACACCATCATTTGGTGCTGTGATTTTGAGGTATTGGTATTGATTGAGTACCTCTTCTCTCTTGGCTAGTGCTTGGTTGACTTGCTCCTCAGATATTTTGATCATATCTTTCATGTTTTTAGCTGCCAACTCTAATTGCTCTAATTCGTATTTTGATACCATCTTCTTCTTAAAGAGTCTTCTGTGTCTTGCTAAGTTTGTGACTACATTGTCGTATTGATTTCTATTCATCTGGAGTGCCAATCGTGCTTGAGATACTGCCAAATCGACTTGTCTCTCTGCTGACTCAATCTCTTTTGAGTCTATCTCGTAAAGCAGTTGATCCTTCTTGACTATATCGCCCTCTGTTACCGCCATATTTTTGACATAGCCCATATATCGACTTGTCATCATCTTTTGGTTGTCTGATACCACACTACCGCTTAACTCAATATCTTCTACAGCTACTGGAGATGTAGCGAAAAGATTGGCTGTCGATACTGCAATGATTGCACTTGTCAAAATCTTCTTTAGTCTGAAATGTTTCATAGATAATCTCCTGGGTTTAATATACTATTTAGTTCGAATACTTTAGTATTTCTCTTATTTTTAACTGTCTGCAACTGCAAAAGAACCTCTAGCTCTTTAGATTGTTTGATGAGTACATCACTTATGGAGACAATACCCTCTTTATATCTACCCTGATAGCTGTCATAGACTCTCTTTGAGAATTTTAGCTGTGTCTGATAGCTTTTTAGATCAGAGTCAAGGCTCAATATCTCTGTCTCAAGCTGTTTGACCTTGAGAGCTATACCTTTCTTTGCTAGCTCGACTTGCTCTCTTGTCTGCATGTTTTTGACTTTTGCCTTTTCGATATTGGCTCTATCTATGCCACCATTGAAAATATTTAGTTTTACTTGTAGACCTACAGTATATGCATCTTTTGCGGTAAAATCGTTAAAGATCTTATCGTCAGAACTACTATACTCACCAAAACCACCTATGGTAGGTAGATAAGATGCTTGCTCTGCCTTGACTGCCATTTTGGTAATCTCAAGACCCAATAGAGCTTTTCTAATATCTAGATTGTCTCTATATATGTCAGACAATCTCACTTTTGGCATAGATGCCATCTCCGCGACTTGCTTGACTGAATCGACCTCTTTGTTGAGTAGAAATGATAGAAATTGATAAGCTAGCTTTTGATTTAGTTTTGCCTGATTGTATAGATTTTGTGCCTCTGCTTTTCTCGCCTCTACTTCAAGTACATCAACATCTTGAGCGTAGCCCTCTTTTTTCATAGAGTTTACTACTCCCTCTAGCTTATCTATGTTTTTTATAATCTTTTGTAGATTATAGATGTAGTTGTTGACTAGAGATATATCGTAAAAACTCTTTTTTACTTGAAAAATTTTGGCGTTTATTACTTTGCTTGTATCCATCTTACTCATTCTATATAGAGCTTTTGTAATGTTGGCATACTCTGTTAGCTTGCCACCTGTATATATAGGTATCTGGTAGCTTATTTTAGTTTGGAAGTTGTTTCTAGCTTGAGGAAAATTAAGATCTTTTGGCTCTGTTGCTAACATCTGTGCTTGTGATGATGCATCAGACATCATCGCAGAAAAGGTACCAAAGTCACCATTGGCAGCCTGCATTACATTGCCAATACCGCCTAAAAAGTCACTAAAACCAAAGTCGCCAAAGTTTGCTTCGCGACTCATTAGCTTAAATCCAAATACATTGAGAGCATCATTTGATCTCATAGCATTGAAGGTCAAATCTAGCTTACCGTAGTTCATCCCCTCTACTGCATCTAGTTCATAAGATTTCATCTGCTCTTCAAATTTGGATATCTTTACCTCCAAGTTGTCATGTTTCACCATCTCTATAGCTTGGTTGAGCGTCAAATTTTTTATACCTGCAAAAAGTGGTACAGCTGTTATCGCCACCACTAAGATATATCTCTTAATTCTCATAAGGTGTTGCTCCTTGTTTATTAGAATATATTATATCATAATAATATTTTGTTGGAAGTTAACCCTTATTATATATAAGATAAGATTAAATGATGATTAAAATAGTATTTAATTAATCAGCTACTAAAGGAGTCCAAGAGGTAGGACTCCTTAGCTTGCTATAGGGATGCGTATTTTACGCTGATACAAGCTTCAAGCTTGCTTAGTTCGTCAATTACATCTTTTGTGATTTCGCCATCGACTCTTACAATAGCCAATGCTAAACCTGTCTTGTCTCTGCCTAATCTAAAGTCGGATATGTTTAGTTTGTGGTCTGCTATAATTCTGCCAACATCACCTATTACGCCTGGTGTGTCTGTATTGCGGAAAAATATCATTTTACCTTTAGGTTCCACATCCAAATCATACTCATCTATCTCTACTATCCTTTGAACACTCTCATCAAAGACAGTTCCAGATATATCTATATTGCCACTTTGTGTTGTGAGCTTGATGGTGATTTTATTATTGAATCCACTATCGTTTGGCTTTATATCTTTTGTGATCTCTATCTCTCTCTCTTTTGCTACAAACTCTGCATTCACATAGTTGATCTGGTCTCCTATGGATTCCGATAGCACACCTACAGTAGCAAATGTGGCTAAAGAGTCTATATATTCACCCACTTCGCCTTCGGCTACGATATTGATAGATTTCACAGCACTTTTGGTCACTTGTGAGCTTAGATGACCCATCTTTTGAATCAACTCTAGGTATGGTCTGATTCTGTCAGGAAGTTCGCTATCTTTTATAGGTAGATTTAGTGCATTTGGATATGATATACCTTTTGCCGCATCTATGGCTTGAGTTGCTGCTTGTATAGCTATATTTCTCTGTGACTCTTTGGTGTTGGCACCTAGATGAGGAGTGACTGTAATGTTGTCTAAATCTATTAGAGGATTCTCAGTAGCTGGCTCTTTGTCAAATACATCTATACCTGCCATAGCTATCTTGCCACTTTTGAGTCCTGCAAGTAGTGCAGACTCTTTGTAGAGACCACCTCTAGCACAGTTGATAAGCACTACGCCATCTTTCATTTTGGCTATCTCTTCATCGCCTATCATTCCTATAGTCTCTTGATTTTTAGGTGTGTGGATAGTGATGATGTCACAGTCGAGTATATCGTCAAAGTTTTCAGTATATGTTACATCCAGCTTAGATGCTTTTGCAGGGTCGATATATGGGTCATAGGCAACTACATCCATCTCGAATGCTTTTGCACGGACGGCAACCCTAGACCCGATATTGCCGAAACCTATCACACCCAACTTTTTATCTTTGAGTTCTGTACCATACCAATCTTGTCGTCTCCAGACTCTATCTAGCTTGAGATTGTTGTGGGCGTAAGGAAACTTTCTTACGCAAGATAACATGTGTGCCATAGTTAGCTCTACAGCAGCTATAGTATTGGCAGTAGGGACATTCATCACTACTATGCCTCGTTTGCTACAGCCATCTATATCTACATTGTCTACGCCTACGCCAGCACGAACTATAGCTTTGATGTTTGTAGCATTTTCTAAAAAAGCATCATCTACATCTGTAGAGCTTCTAGTTATCGCTACATCAGCCTTTTTGATAATCTCAGATATGAGTCTATCTTTGGGCTCATCTGCTGCATTGATCATCTCTATATCACTATCTTGAATCAAAAGATCCAAGCCAGTCTGATGGATATGATCACACACAACAACAGTAATTTTAGACATATGGTTAACTCCTATTGCTATTTTTTTAATGCATTACCCAATGCATCACCAAGGGTCATGCTATCATCTTGATTCATATTGAGCTGATTCATAGCTTCTCTCTCTTCTTGTCTCTCAAGTCTCTTGATTGATACTCTGATACGATCATTGTTGGCATCTATAAAGCTTATAACACCTTTGAGTTCTTGACCCTTCTCTATCTCATCAGCTTTGAGAGGATGCAAATCTTCGCTTCTGATCAGTGCATCTACATTCTCTTCGAGTGCTATGAATACTCCAAAGTCTTTCTTGTCTTTGACTGTACCGCTAACGATATCGCCAACTTTGTGACTATCTGTAAATGCTTTGACTGGAGAGTCTTCGAGTGCCTTCTTGCTGAGTGAAATCTTGCCAGCGTCTCTATCTATCTTGATAATTTTGACTTCAACTTCGTCACCACTCTTCAAGATATCTTTTGCGTTAACACTTTTATCCCAAGATATCTCTTGATTGTGTAGAAGCCCCTCTACGCTATCTATCCTGACAAACGCACCAAAATCTGTCAATGACGATACTGTGCCTGTCACTACATCACCAACCTTGTGAGCATCTACAAACGCATCCATAGGCTTAGGTAGTAGGCTCTTGAGGCTCACTCTAAGTCTTCTAGCCTCTTTGTCTATCTCTATCACCTCTACATTGATATCTTCACCTATAGTTAGGTAATCTTTTGGGTGTTTTACATTTTTGTCCCAAGAGACTTCTGATACATGCAAGAATGCTTCAAGGTCTTCACCAAGATCTACAAATACGCCATATGGCTCTATGTTGCTTACTGTAGCAGTAACTGTATCACCTACACCGATGATATCATCTATCTCTTTCCAAGGATCTGGATTTGCATCTTTGATAGATAGCGACAAGTGTCTCTTCTTTTTATCATAGTCGAGAGCCAATACATTGACTACATCACCTTCATCGAAATACTTTGAAGGATTTACTGGACCCTTGTGAGATATCTGTGAGTAGTGTACTAGACCATCCATACCACCTACATCAACAAACATACCATAGCTTGTAATCTTTTTGATAGTACCTTCAACAACCTCTTTGCTCTCTAGCAGTCTATCTACTATCTCGCCTATCTTTGCTTTCTCTCTCTCGATAAGCTCTTTTCTTGAGATGACTACAGAGTTTTTGGCTTTGTCTACTTTGACTATGACAGCTTTGATCTTCTTGCCAGTTGCATCGATCTTAGAGCTGAGATAAGATAGCGTTCTAGGCATGAAAAATTCAAGACCATCACACTCTACGACATAACCACCTTTATTTTTCTTTGTGATTACACCATCTATAATATACTCTTGCTCTTCATCGTATTCGCTTATAAATTCGTTGAGTGCTGCTCTCTTCTTTGCCAAGTCATGAGATACTCTACCTCTACCTAGTGATACTACATCTATAGTATCATTGACACGATATAGTAGAACACCATCTTCATCTTTGATCTCAGATAGTGAAAGATTTGCATCGCTACCACCACCGATATCAATGATCGCTTGATCTTCTGCCTCATCTATCTTGACAATTACACCTTTAATTACATCACTCTTTGAGTCTGATTTCTTGAACGACTCCTCTAGCATCGCCTCAAAATCTACATCTTCTATTTCGATATCTTCGAACTTCATACTACCACATCCTTATTTAACCTAGTTTTGTGTGCCATTATACCTTTTTATGTTTAAACTATTTTGGATTGTTGATATTTTCTGTTAGAACTCTACTATATAACAATATTTTTTTGATATAATCACATAAAATATATAATATTAGAATTTACTTCCAAAGGAAAATGATGAAAATAGTAGAGGGTAGTCTAAGTGTAGACAATAGTAAAAGAGTAGCGATAATCAATGCACGATTTAACCACTTCATCACAGATAGACTTGTAGAGGGTGCTAAAGATGCTTATGTAAGACATGGTGGAGATGTTGATAAGCTCGATCTCATATTGGTTCCTGGTGCTTTTGAAGTGCCTTTTGCATTAGATAAGGCACTAGCGAGTGGCAAATATGATGCGGTGTGTTGTTTGGGTGCTGTCATTCGTGGAGCTACTCCCCACTTCGATTATGTCTCTGCGGAAGCTACCAAAGGTGTAGCCTCTGTAGGATTGAAGTATGCAAAACCTGTATCTTTCGGTGTACTCACAGTCGATAGTATAGAGCAAGCCATAGAGAGAGCAGGTACAAAAGCAGGCAATAAAGGTGGTGAAGCGATGGTGACACTTATAGAGATGATAAATCTATACAACACCTTAGAGGCGTAATATGGCTACTAGACACCAAGCTCGTACGGCAGTCATAGGATTGTTATATGCTTATGATTTGGGCAATGAAAATATAGCTGATTTCTCTGATGAGATACTAGAAGAGAGCAAGATTCGCAATAAGCAGAGACAATTTTCCAATGAACTTTTCAGTGGAACTATAGAGAATTTGACTATGTTGGATAGTGAGATAGAGGAGCATCTCAAAGAGTGGGAGTATAGTGATATAGGCAAAGTGGAAAAAGCTATTATGCGTTTGGCTGCCTATGAGATACTTATAGCCAAAACAGATAGAGCTATCATCATCAACGAAGCGGTAGAATTAGCCAAAAAGTTGGCTGATGAGAAGTCACCTAAGTTTATCAATGGCGTGTTGGATGCCATAGGCAGAGAGAGTTAAAAATAAACCAAAATAGCCACCAAAAGTTAAACAATTAGACTACTCTATCTTCTAAGAGTAGCTATCAATCTTTTGGGTTCCAAAAATAGCATAAGTGCATCAGAGATATCATGAGATACGATATCTGCACTCATCATAGCATCTCTGCTACACCCCTCATCTCCCAATATAGCTATGCCTATCTGAGCTGCTTTGAGCATCTCTTGATCGTTGTTGCCATTTCCAAGAGCTATGGAGTTCTCTGCACCTAGAGATTTGATATACTCTGCTTTCTCTTGAGTATGGTCGCTACTTTTAAGTATCTTGATCTCTATATCAAAGTCATCTAGCTGTTTTTGTACGCTACCGAATGTGTCTGCTGTTATTACATGCAGACGAAACTCTTTTTGAAGCCTCTCAAATATCTCTGCTACTCTTGGTAGAAGTATGCCATCTTTGGCTATAGTACCATTGTAGTCACAAACAATATCTTGAATCTCTAATCTTTTGTAGTTTGGTATATCAACTCTCATCTTCTATCCTAGTTTTGATTGAATTATATCTATTCTAGCTTTCTAAAATCCTATATAAAAATAATTAGTGTTATAATTGTGAAAATATTAACAGAAAGAGAGAGATATGCAGAGTATAAAGTTGACAGAGTATAGCCATGGTGCGGGGTGTGGTTGCAAGATATCACCATCATTGCTTAATGAGATACTAGATAGCAGTCGTGAAAACATAGAGTATCCAGAGTTGTTGGTGGGCAACAGCAACAAGGATGATGCTGCTGCCTTTGACTTGGGAGATGGCACTTCTGTACTATCTACGACAGACTTCTTTATGCCTATAGTTGACGACCCTTTTACTTTTGGTCAAATAGCAGCCACCAATGCACTAAGTGATATATATGCTATGGGTGGTAGACCACTTATGGCTATATCTATATTTGGTTGGCCTATAGATAAGTTGTCGGCAGAGGTAGGTCGTGCCGTGATAGATGGTGGTCGTGCAGTGTGTGAAGATGCTGGTATACCTCTAGCAGGTGGTCACTCCATAGACTCTCCTGAGCCTATCTTTGGATTGGCAGCTACAGGATTGGTAGAAAATAGAAACTTAATGAAGAATGATAGTGCACAGGAGGATTGCCTACTTTTTCTTACAAAGCCATTGGGTATAGGTATCCTCTCTACAGCACAAAAGCAGAAGAAGATAGAGGCAGATGAGATTCAGCCAGCCATAGATGCTATGACTACACTCAACAAGATAGGGGCTAAATTGGCTCCGCTCGATAGTGTCGTTGCTATGACGGATGTGACAGGTTTTGGATTGTTGGGTCATCTCAAAGAGATATGTGAAAGTAGTGGAGTGGGTGCTACGATATGGTTCGACAAAGTGCCACTACTTCCAAATGTGCAGAAGTATAGAGAGATGGGTTGTATACCAGGTGGAGCAAAAAAGAATTTTGCTAGCTATGGAGATAGTATAAGCGAGATGAGTCAAGAACGCAGAGAGATATTGTGTGATGCACAGACATCTGGAGGATTGCTTGTGGTGGTGAAAAGAGATGGGGTTGATGAGTTTTTGAATATTACTGCCCAAGATGGTTTGACTCTTGAACCCATAGGAGAGACTACAGCAATGGGTAAAAACCTCATAGAGGTTGTCTAGGGTGGATAGTCTACCCCAAAGTGATGATTTTAAATCCATCATACTCAATGATACTCCACTCATAGATGTGAGAGCCCCTATAGAGTTCGTCAAAGGCTCTTTCCCAAATGCCACAAATCTGCCTCTTATGAGCAACGATGAACGGCATCAGGTAGGTATCTGCTATAAAAAATATGGCAATTCAGAGGCTACAAAGTTGGGACATACCCTAGTGAGTGGAGAGATTAGGGAGTCACGGATAGCTGATTGGTGCGAGTTTGTAGAGAGCAATCCAAATGCGATGCTCTACTGCTTTAGAGGTGGAGAGAGGTCACAAATATCCCAAAGATGGTTGGCTCAGAAAGGCATAGATATAGTGAGACTTAGAGGTGGCTATAAAGCGTTTAGACAATACTTGATTGAGACGCTAGAGAGTTCATCTAAATCCATCAACCCCATAGTATTGGGAGGTAGGACAGGCTCTGGCAAAACCATACTACTGCAAGAGGTAGAGAATATGATAGACCTCGAAGCACTTGCCAACCATAGAGGCTCCTCCTTTGGTCGATACACCACTCCTCAGCCATCTCAGATAGATTTTGAAAACTCTTTAGCATATGCGATGGTAAAGCAGATAGAGTCCAACCATAAACATATCATTTTTGAAGATGAGGGGCGAAATATAGGACAGAGCTACCTCCCCAAGGTTTTCGTGGACACCCTATCTAAAGCACCACTCATTATACTAGAGAGGGATATCCAAGAGAGGATAGATATCACGCTAGATGAGTATGTAGCCTCTGCCCAACAAAACTATATCAATAATGGCATAGATGATCCTATATCTAGCTGGAGTAGTGATATATTGGATTCGATGAGACGGATAGAGAGAAGATTGGGCGGATTGAGATACCAAAAGCTTATCCACATATTTACCAATGCCATAGAGTTACAGAGAAGAGATGGAGTATTGGATGGTCATAGAGAGTGGATAGAGTATCTATTGGTTGAGTACTATGACCCTATGTATGATTATCAGATATCCAAGAGAGAAAATCAGATACTATTTAGAGGCAACAGTGAAGAGGTATTGAGCTATATTAAAGAGGACAATCACGACAATTGCACTAGATATTCAAAATGACTATTGTGAAAACCCACCTCTCCCATTTGATCTACACTTTTTCACTTCAGAACTATATCATAAAAGTCGAGATTGAACGGTAGGGGCAATGGAGTTAAGTTGAGGATTGCCAGAAGTGGTGCTTCAGCTCCCACCTAATGGCTGAGGCTGAAGCCACAGTTCCGATAGTTAACTATTTTGGCTTTCCTTGCTCCACCTCTCCAAGGTGGAGCAGATATATCACTCATTCAGATATAATGTATAATAATATAGTGTATTAAATATCGTATTGAGTGTTGAGGATTGTAGGTTATTTTAACTTAAATATGAGTCCCACCTCGGGAGAGGTGGGACTAGTGAAGCTAGAGCTTCGTTGTGTGGGAAATTGATCTTTTGATATAGTGTTAAAAATCTATGCTAAGAGGGTATACCATAATCTTTGCCATAATTTTCTACTACAAAGTCTATATCTTTATCGCCTCTACCAGATAGATTTATGAGTATCGTACCTATATTTGGCTCTTTGGCTAGCTTGAGTGCGTATGCTACTGCATGTGATGACTCTATAGCTGGTATGATACCCTCTTCTCTCGATAGCTCAAAAAAAGCATCTATCGCCTCTTTGTCGTAGATATAGCTATATTTGACCCTCTCTATATCTTTGAGATAGCTATGTTGTGGACCTACAGATGGGTAGTCTAGTCCGCTAGCTACAGAGTAGACCTCTTGAGGCTCTCCTGCTTCATCTTGGAGCATGTATGACTTGAAGCCATGCATTACACCTACTTTGCCTAGTGTCATAGTAGCTGCATTTTCACCTGCATCAAGACTCCTGCCTGCTGGCTCTACACCATGCATAGCTACTGACTCATCTTCCATAAATGCCGTAAATAGACCCAATGCATTGGAGCCACCACCTACGCACGCTACTAGGTTGTCTGGTAGTTTACCATTCATTTGAACAAATTGCTCTTTCGCCTCTACCCCTACTATGGATTGAAAATCTCTCACCATCTGTGGAAATGGGTGAGGACCTACCACAGAACCTATGGCATAAAATTGGGTCACTGGGTCTTTCATATAGTTCTCAAATGCTGTATCAACTGCCTCTTTGAGCGTTCGTCTGCCATGTGTAGCTGGTATGACCTTTGCCCCCAATATATGCATCCGTACTACATTGGGATACTCTTTTGCCATATCTACTTCACCCATATAGATGTCACACTCTAGTCCTACCAATGCAGCAGCTGTAGCCAATGCCACTCCATGCTGTCCTGCTCCAGTTTCGGCTATGAGCTTCTTTTTGCCCATTTTTTTAGCTAGTAGTGCTTCGCCTAAACAGTGGTTGATTTTGTGGGCTCCTGTATGGTTGAGATCTTCTCTTTTGAGATATATCTCTGCTCCATACTTGCTAGATAGATGTTTGGCATGAAATATAGGGCTAGGTCGTCCTACGAAGTGTTGATATAGGTCTGTAAGCTCTGCTATGAAGTCGGGATCTTTTCTGATCTCTTGATATGCTTTTGTGATCTCATCCATAATAGTCTGTAGCTCAGGCGGTATGAAGCTACCCCCATACTCTCCGAAATAACCCTCTTCATCAGGTAGCTTACAGTCAAATATATTTTGTGCCATCGTGGAACTCCTTGTAGATTTTGATATATTTTACTGAAAATATCTTTTTGGTGTGCTTTTTATATTATTTTTTGTGCTTTGATATAAACAATTAGATAAAATATGGACAATAGAGTTCTTGCAAAACCTATCGGAGACGATGGCTTTAGCCTTGTTAAATGGTGAGACTAAAGTCTCACTTCCTATCTTGCCACATCTCTCCCGAGGTGGCACAAGGGATCTCGCATTGGGTTTGGTGCTATCAAACAATCACCCGTAGGTGTGACCATGTCACACGATATAAGAGATTACATATATTAGTAGCGGTCGTGACCTCTTGCCTATTTGCATACACTCTTGTCGTGCGACACGGTCACACCTACGAATTGGAAGTAGGGTCGATTTGTCGACCACAAATTGAGATATATGTTTAATCTATGGTCGGTAAACCGACCCTACAATATGTGAAAACCAATCTTGGAAGTGACCTTTTAAGGTCACCATATGTTGATGAAACCGCAACATCTCAGTGAGGTTGAAGACTCACTTCCAAAATAGTGTCGTTTTTATACTTTTCTCTTGACTACTACTTTTTTTGGGTCAAATAGTTGTAGTATCTCCTCTATCATAGGCTCTTTTAATATATTGTTGGGTTCTTTCTCTTCCTCTACTGCTTCATTGGTGTTGGGTATATCGTCACTACTATCTTTTGCTATCTCATCTACTGTGGGTCTGTCGTCTTCTGTTTTGGGTTGTGGTGGGGCTGGTTCTTTTGGTATGTTTACTATCTTTGTCTCTATGCCAAAAAGCTCTTGCACAAACATTTTGATGATAGACCAATATTTGATAAGCATATCTCTATCTACCCCTTGTGCGGTAGAACCCCAAGTGAGCGTATGGTTTGAGAACTCTTCAAATGTGATATTTCGTTCAAAACAGCTACCGAGATCTGCATCTCTATCGTATATTTTTTTTATCAAAGCGTCAAAACTATTTTTGTAGTCGAAGCTCTCCTCCTCTATCTCTTTTTGATTCTCTTGAGATGGCGATGAGGGTGGTACAGAGTCATCTATCTCTCTATCGGCAGTTTGGATCTCGTGATTTTCAGATGTATCAATGGGTGCAGATATCTCTTTGCTCTCTGTAGTCACCACCTCTTTGGGTCGCTTCTTGGTAGGGGTGGCAGAGGCTACCATATCTGGTACTTTCACTCCCCTTAGCTCTTTCTCTAGTGACTTTATCATATGATCTATATCTTTTATCTCTAGTGCCTCCATCATTTTGAAGAGAGTGAGAGAGAGTACAAACTCCTCATCTCCCCCTATGTTGAGTAGAGGTTTTGCATCAGCTAGTATGCGAAAGAAGCGATCTATTATCATAGGTGATATTTTGTGACTTTTTGAGAGTAGCAGATCTTTTAGATAGAGAGTCAGCTCATCTATGATCATTTCAGCCTCATAATCAGATGCCAGTTTGATGAAAGACAACAACTCATCTTCATCTTTTTTGAGTATATCATCTAGTAGTTTCTCTAGTAGTGATGGCTCTATGATGCCTAGCATATTCGTCACAGTATCTACATCTACATGATTTTTGGAGTAGACTATGGCTTGATCTAGTAGAGTGAGGGAGTCTCTCAGGCTACCAGCTCCACTCCTTGTTATGATCTCCAATGCACTCCTCTCATACTCTATATCCTCTCTGTTTAGTATATGCTCTAAGTGCTGGAGAACCAATTTTGGTGCTATCTTTTTGAATCTAAAGTGTTGAGTCCTAGATAGTATAGTAGTAGGCAACTTTAGAGGATCGGTTGTAGCAAGTACAAACTTGATAAATGGTGGTGGCTCCTCTAGTGTTTTGAGTAGGGCGTTGAACGCTTGAGGTGTCAACATATGCACTTCGTCTATGATAAATATCTTATATCTTGCGGAGCTTGGTTTGTATTTTGTATGTTCGATGAGATCTTTGATATCATCTATACCACGATTGCTAGCTGCATCCATCTCTATGATATCCATGTGTCTGTTTTCGTTTGCCATACTACAGTGTATACATTCGTTACATGGATGAGAACTCTCTCCTCGTTCGCACAATAATGCTTTGGCAAATATCCTAGCTGTAGAGGTTTTGCCACTTCCTCTAAGCCCAGAGAAGAGGTATGCATGGGATAGTCTATCTCCATCCAATGCTTGACTAAGCGTTTGAGATACACTCTCTTGACCTATGAGATCATCAAATGTGCTTGGACGATATTTTCTAGCTAGTGCTAATGACATGAGAGATCCTTTGGGGTGGCTGGTTGGACTTCAACTGCAATTGTAGTAAAAATTTACTTTTGGTTGGTATAATTGGCTCAAATTAGAAGGAGTTGTCGTGCGAAAATATAGAAGAGAGAGTGACAATGTAGAAGATAGAAGAGGAGATTTGGGTAGTAGTGGCAATATATCTATGGGTACCATTATGATGTTTGCTCCACTTATCAAACGGCTTCTTCGTAGCAAATTTGGATTGGTTGTCTTGGCGGTGGGTCTGTTGGCATATATGAATGGGTACAATCCATTGGCACTGCTAGGTGTAGGTGGAGCAAGCTACTCCAAGCCTCTCGATAAAGCCAAAGATGACAAAGAGGCGGCATTTATGAAAGGTGTGTTGGCAGATACAGAGGATGTATGGAGGGAGCTGTTGCCTAAGTATGGATTGAGATATAGTGAACCTACGATGGTACTCTATCGTGGTCAGACGAGTAGCGGATGTGGGAGAGCTAGTTCTCAGATGGGACCCTTCTATTGTCCTGCTGACAAGAGAGTATATCTGGACTTAAGTTTTTTTGATGAGTTGGCAAAGAGGCACAATGCACCAGGGGATTTTGCACAAGCTTATGTGCTTGCACATGAGATAGGACACCATATACAAGATATCCAAGGCACACTAGATAAAGTACAGAGGTACAAGCAGAAGATACGAAGTGAAAAAAAATCAAATGCCATACAGGTTCGCGTAGAGTTGCAGGCAGACTGCTACTCTGGTGTGTGGGCTCACCATGCTCAGAAGAGATTCAATATACTAGAGGAGGGAGATATAGATGAAGCTCTGCAGGCAGCCAGCTCCATAGGAGATGATGTCCTACAGAAAAAAGCACAAGGTTATGTGAGACCTGATAGTTTCACGCATGGTAGTGCTAGAGAGAGAGTAGAGTGGTTCAAGAGAGGATTTGAGAGTGGAGACTTGAGAGCTTGTAACACATTTAAGTAGTTGGTCTCAAGGCTCAATATTTGGTGTAGATGGTGATATCTATCTCTCGATAGGTAGTTTCTCTTTTACCCATGATACATAACCACCTGACATATTGATGGGGGTGAAACCATCTGCTTTTAGTATCCTAGAGGCTCTTACACTCCTACTGCCTGTAAGACAATAGACTATGATCTTCTTCCCCCTCTCTTTTTTGAGTTTGGACAGGTTGTCATTTAGCAGATCAAGTGGTATCAGCTTTGCGTTTGGTATGTGACCACCTTGAAACTCTCTTTGGGTTCGTACATCTAAAAGTGTTGCATTGTCATCGTTTTCCAAAAGATGATAAGCCTCTTTCGCACTTATAGATTTAAAGTCGGCAAGTACCCAGCCTTTTGTATACGCATAATAGAATATCAATCCTACCATAGCTATCCAGTAAAGTATGTTTATATTAAACTTCATAACAGTAAATCCTAATTTTTTTGATAGTTTATCTTTTTTTTCTTCTATTTTCTTTGTTTCGCAAAGTTACACGGATAGAAGTAATTCTACCTAAGTCTATAGACCAAAAGCACTTTAACCTATTTTCTGATACTATAAATTTAAATATTCTGAGACTATTCTCACTAAAGGAAAGGGGTTATAATGACTCATGTGATAACGGATCACCCATATTTTGGTGTCTTCTTTCTGTTTGCATTGACAGCGATTGCTTTTCCAGCAACGCTTGCAGCTGCTAGGTTTGTAAGTCGTAAACTTGCAAAATCAGATACTGAAAAGTTGAAGCTATCGATCTATGAATGTGGACCAGAGGTTACAAAACAGCCAAACACAATATCGGTGCAATTCTATTTGATAGCATTGCTTTTTATACTATTTGATGTAGAGATCATCTTTATGTTCCCATGGGCTATCGATTTTAAATACTTGGGATGGTTTGGTTTTGCAGAGATGATTCTCTTTATTTTACTTTTGACGATTGGATTCGTATACGCTTGGAAGAAAGGAGCACTTGAATGGCACAGCATCAAGTAAATTATGCCTCATCGGCAGGACTACCGATAGCTTTGACATCGGTAGACAAATTGGTAAATTGGGGTCGGTCAAATTCACTTTGGCCTTTGACTTATGGATTGGCATGTTGTGCTATAGAGATGATGGCATCAGGAGCTAGTCGTTACGACTTCGATAGAATGGGTACGATATTTAGAGCATCTCCTAGACAGGCAGATGTGATGATATTGGCAGGTACTCTCTCCAAGAAGCACTCCGAGTTTGCAAGAAGACTCTATGACCAAATGGCAGAGCCAAAGTGGGTCATATCTATGGGTTCATGTGCCAATACAGGCGGTATGTTCAATACATATGCTACAGTACAAGGTGTAGATAGAATCATCCCAGTAGATATATATCTACCAGGGTGTGCTCCTAGACCTGAGACACTACAGTATGCTATGATGATGTTACAAAAAAAGATCAGAAGAGAGTCTGCCAATATGAACAACAACACTAAGCAGAGGATAGTCTAATGAGAAAATATACTCCAAAAGATAATGTTCAGGGAAAAGCTTACTATACCGATAGATTTTGGGTAGCTCCACGAGTCCCTACCACTGAAGTAGAAGAGGGTAGCCATTTTGCTAAAGTAGTAGAGACTCTATCATCAAAGATTAGTGTGAAAGATGCAGTAGTACAGATAGGGCAACTTAGGGTCGTAATAAATGCTACAGACAATGTAGAGGCACTTAGAGTTTTGCGTGATGAGTGCGGATATGCTATGTGTAGCGAGATAAGTGCAGTTGACTATTTGGCTAAAGATGGTGAGTTTGAGATATTCTATCAGATGCTCAACCTTGATGAAGCAAAGAGGGTTAGGGTAGTTTGTCGCATCAAAGAGAATGAGGCTATAGAGAGTGTATGTCCACTATTTAAGCTAGCCAATTTTGCGGAGCGAGAGATGTTTGATATGTTTGGTATCAGAGTAAATAACCATCCATTCCTCAAGAGAATTCTTATGCCTGATGATTGGGAAGGACATCCTCTGCTCAAGACCTATCCACTAGAGGGTGATGAGTTTGCTTCATGGTATGAGGTAGATAAGATATTTGGTAAAGAGTATAGAGATATAGTAGGTCCAGAAAATAGAGATCCTGCAAGAGTAGATAGATATGATTCTCAGCGATTCTCACGCGTAGGTTATGAAGTTCCTTTCGGTGCAGAGATTGACAAAGAGAATGAGAAGGCTAATCCGATCGAATATAGTGAGACACTCTTGGTAGATTACAATACTGGTTCCAAGACTCTTGATAAGCGAAAGTAGGGAGTATATATGCAAGCAACAAATAAATTAACACCGTTTTTTGAAAATCTCAATTTTGAGAGGGATGACAATACAATGGTGATAAACTTCGGTCCGCAACACCCATCAGCACATGGTCAACTTAGACTTGTGCTTGAGCTTGATGGCGAGTTGGTTGTCAAAGCCTATCCCGATATAGGTTATCTTCATCGTGGTATAGAGAAGATGGCAGAAAATATGACATACAATGAGTTTCTACCTACCACAGATAGACTAGACTATATAGCATCTACTTCAAACAACTATGCGTATGCGTTAAGTGTAGAGAGATTGATAGGTCTTGAGATACCTAGAAGAGCTCAAGTTATCCGTACTATGCTACTAGAGTTAAATCGTATCATTTCGCACCTATTCTTTGTGGCTACACATGCCCTTGATGTTGGTGCAATGAGTGTATTCCTCTATGCTTTCCGTGAGAGAGAGTTTGCTATGGACTTGATGGAGGATTATTGTGGTGCTAGACTTACACACTCAGCAGTCCGAATAGGTGGTGTACCACTTGACTTGCCTAAGGGGTGGTTGACATCATTGGCAAAGTTTATAGATAAGATGCCAGAAAATATCAAAACTTATGAGGATCTATTGAGTGCCAACCGTATCTGGAAGATGCGTCTTGAGGATGTAGGTGTGCTTACGCCAGAAGATGCACTATCATGGGGTTGTACTGGTCCTATGCTTAGAGGCTCTGGTATCAAGTATGATGTCAGAAAAGAGGAGCCTTATGAGCTATATGGTGAGCTAGATTTTGACATACCAGTATCGGATAGAAATGATAGCTATGGTAGATATCTACTCTATATGGAGGAGATGAAAGAGTCTGTCAAGATACTCAAACAGCTTATACCTATGTATAAAGATACTGACCCACAACTCATGGCACACTCACCACAATATATTTCTGCTCCAAAAGAGGAGATAATGACTCAAAACTATGCACTCATGCAGCACTTTGTGTTGGTGACACAGGGTATGCGTCCTCCAGTAGGTGAAGTCTATGCTCCTACAGAGTCTCCAAAGGGTGAGCTTGGATTCTATATCAAGTCGGAGGGTGAGCCATATGCTTATAGATTGAAGTGTAGGGCACCTAGCTTCTTCCACACTGGGTTGCTTCAAGAGATACTAGTAGGCACATATATAGCAGATGTCGTTACGATTATTGGTAGTACCAATATCGTATTCGGTGAAGTTGATCGATAAGGAGTCGGGATGAAAAGATATGATTTAAGACATTTACATGATGATTTTTATGACCGAATGGTTGAGCTTATTGATAGTGACTTGAAGGTTTCAGAGGTTGGGATTTTCCTTTTTGAGGTAGGTGATTTTAGCTCCATCCAAAAGAGTGCAGATGTTATCAAAGAGCATGGACATGATTTGATGAATTCACTCAAGTTTAATGAGGTGGATTGGACTATAGTGGTCAAAAAAAGTGATCCTGAAGTACAAAAAGCTAGAAAATTAGCTAGTGAAAAGATAGCTCAAGAGGCAAAAGAAGCGGCTCAGAAAGCAGAAGAAGAGGCAAAAGCCAAAGCCGAAGCTGAAGCCAAAGCCAAAGAAGAGGCAGAAAGAGCAGCTAAAGAAAAAGCAGAACAAGAAGCCAAAGCCAAAGCCGAAGAGGAAGCTCAAGCAAAGAGAGAGGCAGAAGCCAAAGCCAAAGAAGAGGCAGAAAGAGCAGCTAAAGAAAAAGCTGAACAAGAGGCAAAAGCAGAAGCTGAAAGAGTAGCTAAGGAAGCCGAAGCAGAAGCAAAAGCCAAAGCCAAAGCAGAGGCAGAGACAAAAGCTAAAGCCGAAGCCCAAAAAGCTGAACAAGAAGCAAAATCAGAACAAGATGAGAAGCCAGCAGTAGAGAGTGGAGCAAAAGCTGAGACAAAGCAAAAGCCAGCAGCAAATAGGCAGACAACCCCTAAAAAGCCAACTTCAAGAAGAACTTCCAAAGCTAGATCTGGAAGCAAAACTAGAGCGAAGGCTAAATAATGTCAGCGGTTTTATTCTCGACTTGGAAAGATGAATTTATCGACAACAGAGGTAAGTCATCTGATGAGTGGAGTCAATCTGCTTTCAAGCTACCTGAGGATTATACGGCAGATAGACGCTCTAAAGCCTTCATAGGGTGGGATGGTGTTGCTATATTTCAAGAAGATATTGATGCTATTAGACTCGCTACAGAGTATGCAGCACAATATCAAGTATACTCAGAAGCTTGCGGTAGATGTGCTCCTGGCAGATGGGGTGGAAGGATACTCTATGACCTTTTGGATAAGATAGCTAGAGGCGAGGGCAGTCAAGCAGATGTGGATCATCTCAAAGAGGTAAGCAAGACAATGATGCTTACTTCCAAATGTGAGATAGGTAGAACAGTACCAAAACCTATACTTGATCTAATGGAACACTACAAAGATCAATTTGATCATGCCATAGCTACCCAAACACCATCAAAGCACTATCATCAAGAGATCAACTATATAGCCAAGGTGACAGCACCATGTACAGATGTCTGTCCAGCTCATGTCGATATACCAGCATATATAGAGGGTGTTCGAGATATGGACTTTTCTGATTCATTGGCTGCTACTAGACAGACTATGCCATTGGCACACACTTGTGGTCGTGTATGTCCACACCCTTGTGAGGATGCTTGTAGACGGACAAACCTCGATGAGCCTATATCGATCATGGAACTCAAGAGGCTAGGAGCCGACCATGAGACGGATCACAATATACCTTGGTTGCACCCTAAAGAGCCAAAGCCACCTAGAAATGATGGCAAAAAAGTAGCTATCATAGGAGCAGGACCAGCAGGACTTACTGCTGCATACTACTTGGCACTTGAAGGTATCAAGGTAGATATCTTTGAAGAGTTGCCAGTCTTGGGTGGCGAAGTTGCAGTAGGTGTGCCGGAGTATCGTATGCCTATAGATAGATACAATAAAGATATAGAGCTAGTAACATCTATGGAGTCTGTGACAGTTTACAATAATCATAGAGTAGACTCTGCGAGGCTAAAAGAGATAGATAGCGAGTATGATGCAACACTGTTGGCATTTGGTACCAGACTCTCCAAAAAAGTGAGAGCTGAAAATGAGAGACCAGATATGAATGGGTACTGGGGTGCCATAGATATGCTAGACAAAGTAAATCTTTGGAGTAAATATGGCATAGGTTCACCTGCATCCAATGAGCTTAAAGATAAAGTCGTTGTCTGCGTGGGTGGTGGATTTACCTCTATGGATGTAGTGCGATGTGCTATCCGTGAAGGTGCCAAAAAGGTGATAATGATATATCGTAGAGATGAAAAGACTATCATCAGAAACACTACATATGAGGAGTATCATGAGGCAGTAGAGGAGGGTGTAGAGTTTATATTTCACTCTGCTGTAGAGAAGATATATGATACTGACAATCAGTTGGAAAAACTACTTGTCAATAAATTTGAGCTAGTTCCAGATCCAAATGGTGGTAGAGCTCAGCTTGTCAAGATAGATGATGGTGACTTCGAGATAGAGTGTGACTACTTGATACCTGCTGTATCGCAAGCAGCCGACCTTCAGCTTATACCTGAAGAGTGGGATATCAAAATGACATCTTGGAGTACGATTCTTACAAATGGCAAAGATTATATGACTAGCAGAGAGGGTCTTTTTGCTGCTGGTGATTGTGAATATGGTCCAATGACCATAGTCAATGCAGTCGGTCAAGCTAAGAGAGCAGCATCTGTCATAAGTAGATATATATATGATGGCAAAGTATCGCTTACAGATGATGAGATAATGGAAGATCATCTCTCAGCACTCAAAGTCTATGATAAAAACGAGAAGATTACTGGATGGATGCCTGGATTGCCTAGAGCGGAGAGTGAGAAGCTTGAAGTGGATGAGAGAAGAGACAACAATAGAGAGGTAAATCTAGGATTTACTGGAGAAGAGGCACTTGCCGAAGCTCAAAGATGTATGCGTTGTTACTATATCTCAATGGTGGCGGTGTGATATGACAGCACAAAATAACAAAACCAAAACGATAACAGTAACTATAGATGGTAAGAGGTGCGAAGCACAATTTGGTCAAACTATACTAGAGATAGCTAGAGCAAATAGTATATATATACCTACCATGTGTTATCTTACAAAGGTAGAGCCTATAGCATCTTGTCGTATGTGCGTAGTAGCTGTAGAGGGTGTAGAGGGCATGATACTCTCTTGCCAAGAGAAAGCTACAGATGGTGCGGTGATTACTACCACCAATGACGACATACATGAGCAGAGAGAAAATATCATGAAGCTCTATGATGTCAACCATCCGCTTGAGTGTGGTGTATGTGACAAGAGCGGAGAGTGCGACCTCCAAAACAAGACTATGGAGTTTGGTATAAATCGACAAGATTTTACCGCTAGAGATCAGCATAGACCAGTACAAGATTGGGGTTTCATATCGTATGACCCTGCACTCTGTATCATGTGTGAAAAGTGTGTCCATGTATGCAATGAGATAGTAGGTGATGATGTACTTGCTATATCTGTGGGTGGATACAACTCAACTATCATCAATACAAAGCAGGGTGAAGAGTGTAGTAACTGTGGTGAGTGTATGTCTGTCTGTCCTGTAGGGGCATTGGTGAGTACAGATTTTAAATATAGCACCAATGCTTGGGAGCTAGAGAAGATACCAGCCTCTTGTAGCCACTGTAGTGCAGCATGTCAAATGAGCTATGAGGTCAAACCAGAATCTATAGCAAATCATGATCAAAAAATCTATCGAGTTACAAACAATTATGAGTTTAGCTCTCTATGTGGAGCAGGTAGATTTGGATATGATTTTGAAAACAGGGGCGTTGTGAAAGATATAGAGGAGTTTGAGAAGAGTCTCGATGCTTTCAGAAGATCAGAAACTATTAGCTTCTCTGCTACTATTACCAACGAAGAGGCTCTGATATTGCAGAGATTTAAAGAGAAGAGCGGCGTAAAGTTGGTATGTAGCGAAGCTAGAGGATATCAAAAATTTATGAATGCCCTCTCAACTGTAACAGGTCACTCACTATATAGCGGAAGCTTAAAGAGGTTGAGTAGATCGAAAGGCATCATTGTCTTAGGTAGTAGAGTCAATGATGATGCCCCTATGGTGAAGTTTCACATGGCAATGGCTAGTAAAAGAGAGAGAGCAAAAATCACATATATGCATCCTATAGAGGATCCATCCATCTCAAATATTGTAACTCAGTTTATGAAGTATGAAGTTGGGAGTGAAGAGGGCGTAGTAGCACTACTTGCCAAGACTCTACTCGATGGAAAAGAGTTACCAGTGAAGATAGCCAAATATCTATCTGATCTTGATGTAGGTAATTTGAGTGCTGAGAGCAATATAGGAGAAGAGGAGTTAGAGCAGCTTAGTAGAGGTTTGCTTAAGAAATCGGACTTTACTTTGGTAGTAGGTAGTGACCTTTACGAGCATCCAAAAGCAGAGAATATAGCAAAGCTTTTGGGTATCATAGAGACTCATAGTGATTTTGAGCTAATAGTCATACCTCCATCCACCAATGCTCTAGGCGTATCACTTATATGCGATTTGGATGATGAGGCTACAGGCTATACGATAGGCTATAATGCAAATGGAGACTATATACTTAGCTCTATGGGTAATGGTAATATAGATATGCCAGCCCTTAATCAGCAAGAGGGCAGCTTCACATCTATAGACAAGAGGGTAGTTCCTACACATGTGGCACTCCCTTATGGTGGATATGTACTCAATGATATCATGAATGGCTTAGGACTTAAAAGTAAGTATACTATCAACTATACAAAACAGCTACCTGTAGATAAGGGCTACAAAGAGATGGAGTTTGACTCTATGCCTGACTATTTTGATATAGATGGAAGTGAGCATAGAGGCTATCTACTCGAAAATATGAAAGTATTAAAGAGAGTCAACCTTGATGATGTTTCAGAGTTGCCGACTTATGATGGTGTAGTTATATATCAATGCAATAGTGGAAGACAATTTTCTCCATTTACAAATATGACAAAGCAGCTGCGTAAAGAGCCTTTTTTGAGTGGCTCTTTGCAGTTTGCAACAGTAGCAAAACTACAAGATGGAGATAGAGTGATATTTGAATTTGGTGGCAATATGTATCATAGAGTGTTTAAGATTGATACATCTATGAAGGGAACTGTTGCTATAAACCCTACATACGATATGGGCTTAAGTAGCACTTCGGTATCCTATTACAGATTTAGTAAATCCAAACTAGAAAAAATGGACAGTTAAGATGAGTAAAGAAATAACAATCAAAATTGATGGTGTTGAGTATAAGACTACTGAAGGTGAGTATATACTTAATGCTGCTAGAGCAAACGATATCTTTATTCCTGCTATCTGCTATCTAACGCGTTGTTCGCCAACACTAGCTTGTCGTATATGTCTTGTAGAGGCAGATGGCAAGAGGGTCTATGCTTGTAACGCCAAAGCAAAAGATGGGATGGATGTCACGACAACTACAGAGGAGATCCTCGAAGAGCGTCGAGCCATTATGGAAGTGTATGATGTAAATCATCCGCTTCAATGTGGTGTTTGCGACCAGAGTGGTGAGTGTGAGCTGCAGAATTATACACTAGAGATGGGTGTAGATTCTCAAAGCTATATGATACCAGATACCAAAAGAGAGTCTGTCAATTGGAGTAGTGTGCTTCACTATGATGCGGGACTATGTATTGTGTGCGAGAGGTGTACTACAGTCTGTAAAGATATGATAGGTGATGCTGCTATCAAGACTGGACCTAGAGGTGGAGCGACCCTTGATAAGAGCTTGAAAGACTCTATGCCTAAAGATGCCTACTCTATGTGGAATAAGTTGCAAAAATCTGTCATAGTGCCTAGCAATGGTACAGATGAGACAAAGTGTAGTGATTGTGGTGAGTGTATAGCTGTATGTCCTGTGGGTGCATTGGTGAGTAGAGATTTTGTATATACTACAAATGCATGGGACTTGAAGCGAATACCTGCAACATGCGCACATTGTAGTAGTGGATGTCAAATATATTATGAGACTAAACCTACATCTATAGAGGATCCTACAGAGAAGATATATCGTGTAACAAATGAGTGGAACTACATATCACTATGTGGAGCTGGTAGATTTGGATATGATTTTGAAAATAGAGTTGAAGGTAGAGATATAGAGGCATTTGGAAGAGCTGTGGAGGCACTTCAGAAAGCAGATACTATCAGATTTAACTCTGTTATCACCAATGAAGAGGCGTTGATGCTACAGACTCTCAAAGAGAAGTTTGGCACTAGACTTGTCAACCCTGATGCTTATGCATTCCAAAACTTTTTGAGAGCTTATAGTAAGCCAGCAGGTAAGCTTCTATATGGAAGTGATTTCAAGGAGATTATGAGTTCAGATTTTGTCATAAGTGTCGGTGCATCTTTGAGAAACGACAATCCAAATGCAAGATATGCTTTCAACAATATCCAAAAGATGAATAAGGGTGCGGGACTCTATTTTCATCCAGTAGGCGATAAAGTTATAGAGGGGCTTGGCAAGAGTGTAGAGTGCTTCTATCATAAGCCAGGTCTCGAAGAGGCGGCACTATATCTCGTATTAGATCTATTTGCAGATAGAGAGAAGTTGCCTCAAGAGACTATAGACTATATAGAGTCATTCCATACCAAAGGGACAAAAATAGTCAAAGAGAAGGTGATGGAGAGTGTAACAGAGAGTGTGATAGACTCTGAGACAGGAGAGAGCAAAGAGGTCACCAAAAAAGTACCTAAGATGGTAGAGAGAGAGGTAGAGGTAGATGAGAATGCTCTAGTGACTCTTCTTGGTGGTGGTGATGATTTTGCTGACAAATTTGCAAAGATGATGAAGAAGAAAGAGAATTTTGCCCTTATTGTTGGTGAAGATCTCTACTTCCATCCAAAATCTGAAAATTTGGCTACTCTAGTATCTCTAGTGGAGAGTGCTTGTGATATGAAAGTGGCAATGATACCACCAAAAACCAACTCACTAGGTGTTGCACTTATATGTGATCTCGATGAGAGTGTAGAGGGATACACCGTAGGATACAATGAGGCGGGAGACTTTAGGCTTAGTGCATTGGGTGATGGTGATTTGGATATGCCAGCTATGAATCAGCAAGAGGGTACATTCACCAACATGCATAAAAGAGTAGTACCTACAAATGCAGCACTTGAGTACAACGGCTATGAACTAAATGATCTTATGAGTGCTATGAAGTTAGGTAGAGAGCTTACTGTAGATTGGACGGAGATGCTAGGTAGTAAAAAAGGCTTCTTATCAATCGAGTTTGATTCTCTACCTAATGGATATACAAATAGTGGCGAAGAGAATAGAGGCTATCTGCTCAAAAATATTGGCAAAAGAGCTGCATCTCTAAAAGTTGAAAAGTTTGATGACTCCATCGGTCTTGATGGTGAGATAGCTTATAGATGTAATCCACAAAGACAGTTTAATGACTTTACAGATAAAGCACATCAGATATTTGAAACATTCTCTCTCTATGCTAGCCCATCAAAAGCTAAATTACTTGGAGAGAGGGTAGAGGTAGACTTTGGTGGTGAGGTTTTAGTGTGTGATGTAGTTGTGGATGAGAGAATGGATGGCGATATTGTCAAAGTTCCTGATTTTAAAAGCACAAAAGATATCTATTCGCTATTTGGTAGAGATAGATTTAAAACAGTAACAATAAGAGAGGTGTAGATATGGAAATAGCAGTATTACCCGAAATAACAAGTGCTGGCGTGATAATCAAAGCGATTATCATCTTGGCCATAATCTCGGCAGTAGCGGGTTTTGGTACTTATCTTGAGAGAAAAGTTTTGGCATTTATGCAGAGACGACTTGGACCTATGCATGTTGGTCCTTATGGACTCTTGCAGATTGCAGCAGATGGTATCAAGCTCTTTACCAAAGAGGATATCATCCCTCAAAATGCCAATAAGTTGATATTTCAAGTAGCTCCATCTATTACAGCAGCTACAGCATTTATAGCATTGGCAGCAGTACCAGTATTTCCTGACTTTACTATACCTGAATGGATACCTCTTCTTGGCGGTGTATTTGTACCATCGATAGCAGCAGATATCAATGTAGGTGTACTATTTATATTGGGTATGATGGCAGCTGGACTATATGGACCTCTACTAGCTGGTATGGCACAAGCAAACAAATGGGGTATCATTGGTAGTGCTAGAACAGCTATACAATTTCTTAGTTATGAAGTTGTGACCGGTCTATCTATATTGGCACCTATAATGTTGGTAGGCTCGCTATCGTTAGTAGAGTTCAATGAGTATCAAACTGGTGGATTTACATCTTGGATGATGTGGCAACAGCCTGTAGCATTTATACTATTCCTCATAGCAGGTTTTGCTGAGACCAACAGAACACCATTTGATCTACTAGAGCATGAAGCAGAGGTGGTATCTGGATATGCTACTGAGTACTCTGGTATGAGATGGGGTATGTTCTTTATAGGTGAGTATGCCAACATGATTACAGTATCTGTCTTGGCAGCAGTGATGTTTATGGGTGGATATAATGACCTTGGCTTTGTTGCTGGTTGGTTGATAGTGATTATGAAGATAGCATTTATATTCTTTTTAATGTTGTGGGTAAGAGCATCGTGGCCACATATCAGACCAGATCAGTTGATGTGGTTGTGTTGGAAAGTTTTGATGCCTATAGCAGTTATCAATATTGTTGTCACTGGCTTTGTGATGATGGTGTAAGGAGTAGATATGAGTTTAGAGCAGTTTAAAAATAGAAATGTAGGTAAACAAACCTACAGAATGGTTGATTATGAGCCTACACCAGATACAGGTTTTGGCAAGTTTCGGCGAGTAGCTAGTCGTACATTTAAAGGTGAGCTATTTGTTGGTCTCTATGTTACAATGAGAGAGATGATAAATGCACTCTTTAGAGGAGAGATGCACACTACCAAGTATCCGTTTGAGAAGCTTCCTATATCCCCTAGATATAGAGCTATACATGATATGTTGAGACTTCTTGAGAGTGGACACTATCGCTGTATTGGATGTGGGCTTTGCGAAAAGATATGTATCTCCGACTGTATCAAGATGGATACTAGATACGATGAAAATCAGAGAAAAGAGGTGACAGAGTATACTATAAATTTTGGTAGATGTATCTTCTGTGGATATTGTGCTGAAGTTTGTCCAGAGCTTGCGATAGTTCATGGTCAAAGGTATGAGACTGCATCAGAGCAGAGAGCGAGTTTTTCTATATTTGATGATATGTTGACACCAATAGATGCTCTTAAGCAACAGCAAGAGTTTGATGGATTTGGTGCAGTTACTCCAAATGCAGATGACAATATCAAAAAAACGCCTCTAGCGTACTAAAAGGAGAGAAGATGTATGAACAAATAGCTTTTTATCTATTTTCAGTCTTGACAATAGGGCTCTTTTTAGTGACAGTTTTTACTAAGAATGTCTTATATTCAATGACATCATTGGCAGCAGGTATGGTGATGATTTCGGGTATATTTTTTACACTCGGAGCAGATTTTTTGGGTGTTGTCCAGTTGATAGTATATGTAGGTGCTGTGATGGCACTCTATGCTTTTGCTATGATGTTTTTTGATGTCACTAGAGATGTCAAAGAGAAAAATACAAATGGTGCTTTAATATTTTTGCTTGGTGGTTTGACAGCATTGATGTTTGTTGTCATAATGTCAGCACCTATAATGAGTGAAAATATACAGGCACTATATCCACCTATATCTGAAGCGACTAATCCGCAGGCGGTAGGGATGGTACTCTTTACAAAGTATCTTATTCCGTTTGAAGTTGCAGCAGTTATGTTGCTTGTTGCAATGATTGCAGGCATAATTCTTGCAGGCAAAAAGATGGATCAGAGTCTCACTACTGAAGATGATGTGATAGTGCAGAAAGATATTTTGGAGGAGGATGAAAAATGATAGAACTCAGTGATTATCTTGTACTCTCGGGACTACTCTTTACGATAGGTCTTGTAGGTGTATTGAGAAGAAGAAATCTTTTGATGCTATTTTTTGCAACAGAAGTTATGTTGAACGCTGCCAATATTGCATTTGCAGCAACTTCGCACTACTATAATGATCTGTCAGGGCAAATGTTTGCCTTTTTTATTATAGCAGTAGCTGCTAGTGAAGTGGCAGTAGGATTGGGCCTATTGGTTGTCCTCTATAAAAAACTCGGAACGCTTAACCTTGATGATTTAGCGTCAATGAAAGGGTAGTGATGGAAAAGTTTGTATATATTGCACTTTTTGCACCGTTTGTTAGTTCGATTTTTGCTGCACTTTTTGGTATGAGTCCTAAAAAGAAATTTGTAGGAGTTGTAGCCTCTATGTTGTTGGCGACCTCCTTTTTGGCTTCAGCTACTTTGGCAATGTTTATATACCAAACAGGTATCACTGTCCATGTATCTATGATGGATTGGATAAGTGCTGGTGACTTAAGCATACCATTTGGTTTTGTTGTTGACCATATAAGTGTCACTATGATGACAGTAGTCACTCTTGTATCTACAGTAGTTCATATCTACTCTATGGGATATATGGATCATGACAAAAGTTTCAATAGATTCTTCTCATATCTATCAGCATTTGTCTTCTCTATGATGATACTTGTGATGAGTGATAACTTTGCTGGTCTATTTATAGGTTGGGAAGGTGTTGGAGTCTGCTCTTGGTTGCTTATAGGTTTTTGGTACCATAAATCAGATGTATCTCCAGAGGAGAACCCATCTATATCACCATCTTGGGCAGCGAACGAGGCATTTATAGTCAATCGTATAGCAGACCTTGCTATGCTTGTAGGTATATTTGTTCTATATTGGAATACAGGTTCACTTCAGTATGATGTAGTATTTGAAAATCTTCCACATTTGAGTGAATCAATACTTACTGTAGCTGCTATCGCTCTCTTTATTGGAGCGATGGGTAAATCAGCACAGTTCCCACTGCATACATGGCTAACTGATGCTATGGAGGGTCCTACACCTGTATCTGCTCTAATTCATGCAGCTACTATGGTAACAGCTGGTGTCTTTTTGGTTATCCGTGCCAATCCACTATACTCTATGCCTGAAGTCGCTGGAGTAAGCTACTTTATAGCCGCACTTGGTACTTTCGTAGCATTTTTTGCAGCATCTATGGCATTGGTCAATAGAGATTTGAAGAGAATCATCGCCTACTCGACACTTTCACAGCTAGGTTATATGTTTGCAGCTGCTGGATTGGGTGCATATTGGATAGCACTATTTCACCTTGCAGCCCACGCATTTTTCAAGGCACTTCTATTCTTGGGTGCAGGTAATGTAATGCATGCTATGGATGATGAGTTGGATATCTTCAAAATGGGTGGACTCAAAAAGTCTATGAGATGGACATATATATACATGGGTGTTGCTTCATTGGCACTTGCAGGTATACCACCATTGGCAGGTTTCTTTTCGAAAGATGCCATCATAGAGACAGCATTCAATGAGGGTACTATTATCTTGTGGATTATACTTGTAGTGACAGCAGGAATGACAGCATTCTATAGCTTTAGACAAGTATTCTTGACCTTTGAGGGTGACGAGAGATATAAGGAGTTTGGCATACATCCGCACGAAATGTATAGATATGTATTGATTGCAATGTCTCCTTTGGCTATATTGGCTATAGTTGCAGGATTTTTCCAAGGTGGATTCCAGACATTTGTTACAAGCTCTGATGTCATGCCAAACTATGAGATGAGTGAGCATACTCACCATTTGGTTTGGATACTTGGTACGATTGTTCTACTCTTTGCTATAGGTGGTATAGTGCTTGCTAAATACAAATATGCAGGTGGACTAAAGAGGGATATGAAGCGTGAAAATAGTTTCATATATCAATTGTTGAAAAATCAATACTATATACCACATTTTTATGCTGAGTTCATATCAAAGCCATATGCTATGATCTCTACCATCATGTGGAAATCGGTCGATATGAAGATAATTGATGCAGTAGTTGACGGTATAGCTAAACTCATCTATTCTGGTGGTGACAAGACAAGAAAAATGCAGACTGGAAATCTATCTAATTATTTAAATTGGATGAGTTTTGGTTTGGTTGCACTACTGATTGTGGCAGCTATCTCATCGGTAATAGGTTAAGGAGCAGATAGATGGATAATATATTAAGTGTTTTAGTATTTTTCCCTGCAATCGCTGGATTGTTGGGTTTTGTTGTTGACAAAAACAGTATAAGAGTTTATGGTATTAGCGTTGCTACAGTAGAGCTACTACTTGCTGTATGGCTCTGGATGAGTTTTGATGGTACAAATGCTGGTATGCAGTTTGTAGAGCTGATACCTTTGGTGCCTGATTTTGGAATTAGTTACTATCTTGGTGTCGATGGAATTAGTATATTTATTGTTATCATGGCAGCGTTGATGACGCTACTTGGTATGATAGGTATGAGTATTGAGAAAGATGTCAAAAATATGATCATCTCTCTTCTTTTTCTTGAGATGACTATGGTTGGTGTATTTGTAGCTTTAGATGCGATTGTATTCTATCTATTTTGGGAGCTTTCTCTTGTACCTATGTTGTATATCATTGGTGCTTGGGGTGGACCACTTAGAGTATACGCCTCTATTAAGTTCTTCTTGTATACATTTACAGGTTCATTGATAATGCTTGTGGGTATGTTGTTTATGGCATATCTATATCATAGTGTTTCTGGTATTTGGAGTTTCTCTATTACAGATTGGTATATTTTGGTACTCCCTGTTAGTTATCAATTGTGGCTATTTATAGCATTCTTTATCGGATTTGCTATCAAAGTGCCAATGTTTCCATTTCATACTTGGCTACCTTATGCTCATGGGCAGGCACCAACTATCGGTTCAGTCATACTAGCGGCTGTATTGCTTAAGATGGGTACATATGGTTTTGTGAGATTCTCACTTCCACTATTTCCAGATGCATCTGTAATGATGATAGAGCCAATTATGGTGATATCTATTATTATGATCATATATGCGGCAATGGTAGCCTATGCACAAGAGGATATCAAGCAGGTAATAGCATACTCATCTGTATCTCATATGGGTGTTATAGTATTGGGTACATTCGCTATGAATGCTGAGGCTATAAGCGGTTCTATATTTTTGATGTTGTCACATGGTATAGTATCGGGTGCTCTATTTATGCTTGTTGGTGTCATATATGATAGGCGACACACTAAGATGATGAATGAATTTGGTGGCTTAGCATCTGTCATGCCTAAGTATGCAGTGATATTTGGTATCATGCTTATGGCATCTGTAGGGTTACCTCTAACCATAGGTTTTGTAGGTGAATTCCTTGTACTTTTAGGATTTTATAAAGTATCTATGGTGGGTACTATACTTGCAGGTACTACAATAGTATTGGGTGCAGTATATATGTTGACACTATATAAGAGAACATTTTTTGGTCCAATTACAAATGATGAAAACAAAAAATTGTTAGATTTGAATACAAAAGAGTTGGTCTCTCTGATTCCTTTAGTTGTGATAGTTGTATGGTTGGGTGTATATCCTAAACCAATATTGGCACCTATAGATAACAGTGTCAAAGCAATGTTGAACTTTATGGAAGACAAAGCGAGGACTCCTGAAGCCAAAGAGAGAATAATCGTAAGCAGCATAACTAAGGAGGCAAAATAATGTTTGAGCCTATTGATATAAACTTCGCTTCACTAAACATGATCACACTAGCACCTATGCTTATCGCAATTGCTGGTGGCTTGATCATCCTTGTCATTGATTTGATTAAGGCAGAGCTACACAAATCACTATATGTTATGTTGACTATATTGATATTGTTTATAGACTTTGGTTCTGTATTGGGGCTAAACCTGAATGAACGAGGCTTTTTTGATGTAATGTTGGTAGATGGTATTGCGATTGTCTCACAACTACTGATTTTAGCTGCATCTATGCTATTTATACCATTATCTTTAACATCGAGGAGATTTCACGAATACTCATATCCTGAGTTTTTTGCTCTATTTTTGTTTATGATAGCAGGTTTCCAATTTATGGTAGCAACAGATAATCTCATACTTATATTTGTAGGTATAGAGACAGCATCACTATCTCTATATACCCTTATAGCACTTCACAATAGAAACAACTCTTATGAGGCAGCAGTTAAGTACTTCACAATGGGTGCATTATCGGCTGGATTCTATGTGATGGGTTCTGCTGTAGTCTATGCACTTACTGGAAGTGTAGAGTTGTATCAGATAGCTGATATACTACAGAGTCGTATGGGTGAAGCTGGGATTATGGTCGCAATGTTAGGTGGCTCTGTATTGTTGCTTGCAGCATTTGCATTTAAACTTTCACTATTTCCGTTTCACACTTGGACACCAGATGTCTATGAGGGTGCTTCTGCTCCACTAGCTGGATATATGTCTATAGTACCTAAAATAGCTGCATTTGTAGTGGCTATGAGAATGTTTGGTATGTATATAGATTTGGGTATAGAGTGGATTAGGATAGCTATATTGGTTTTGGCTGTAGCTACTATGACACTAGCCAATATGATGGCACTTGTGCAAGAGGATGTCAAGAGAATGTTGGCATATAGTTCAGTATCACATGCTGGATTTGTTATGGCAGCATTGGCGTTAGATACCACAAAAGGAAATACAGGTATATTCCTATATTACGGTCTATTTATGTTTACAAACCTTGGTGCATTTACTATGCTATGGATTAGTAGACATAAAAATAGAGTATTTCATGAGAGATATGATCATCCATATGAGAAGTTTGCGGGACTCATCAAGATTATGCCTATGGCAGCAGTGATTATGGCACTATTTATGCTTTCACTAGCAGGAGTTCCTCCATTTTCAGTATTTTGGGGCAAGATATATATCATGAGTGCAGCAGTTGATGCAGGTTATGTGTGGTTGGCTATAGTGATGGGTCTCAACTCCGCTATAGCAGCATTTTACTATTTGAAATTGATAGTATATATGTTCCTTAAAAAGCCTGAAGATAACGATGGTACGGTGACATATAACCTTACTAAACCACTCATCACTATAGTCGGTATAGCTGTAGCAGCGACTATCGGTTCAGTGTTTATTATGCAACAGCTAATATCATATATATACTATATGGTAAGTGCTAGCGGTTATTAAACTACTAAAGATTAGAGGTATCTCGACCTCTAATCTATCTATTCACACAAGTTATACTTCTTGTCAATCAAATCAAATATTATCATCAAAACCATTATAGCTATAGGTAAAATTCTTCCTAAAGAGTTCAAAAAGAGATCGTATTTGGTTCTATTTCTACTTCTATTTAACTCTATATTGGAACTTTTTGGTTTAGCTACGCTTATACCAATATTTGCACTGCTTTTTAAAGATAATACAATACATGAAAATAGTGTATTGTTAAGTATCTATAACTATTTTGGTTTTGACTCAGATGAGAAATTCATAATTGTGCTTAGTGCTGTTATGTTATCAATAGTAGTGTTGAAAAATATCATAAGCTTGATGATAAGTTACTATCAGTCTAAATTCTCTTATGATGTGATGGGGTATTTGACTATACGACTTCACAGGCTTTTTTATGCAAAAGGTTATCTGTATTTAAAGAGTATTAACTCTACTGAATTTTATCGCAATAGTGCGACAATACCAGAGAGATTTGCACATACTATACTCTTTGGGACATTGACTCTTGTTAATGAACTGATAATACTTATATTTATAGTCTTGGCTATCTTCTTTTATAATCCTACTGTGGTCTTGCTCCTTATCTTTACAGTAACTCCTGTATTTACTATATTTTATGCCTTGACAAAGGAGAGACTAAAGAGTTATGGTGAGGAGATAAATGCACTGCAACCTAAACTCTCATCTACGATATTTCAGAGTTTTTTTGGTTATCAGGATATAGAGATTACTGGAACTGCAGAGAGATTTTCAGATAGATTGAGTAAATTTGTATCTACATATAAAGATATAAGTGCAAAGAAGATAGTGTTGCAGCTGATGCCCACCAAGATCATAGAGAGTTCTATGGTTTTGGCTATATTTGTAGTAGTTGTTTATGGTATATATTTCTTACCAGACAGAGAGGCACTTTTGGCACTTCTGGGTATATATATACTATCTGCATACCGTATCATACCATCTATAAATAGGATCATGATAGCAATAAATGGACTTATAGAGACACAATATGCTTTTGATATAATAGGAGAGCTTGATAGATCAGAAGATATCTGTAAGAAGAGTATATCAAAAGAGATAGAGTTCAAAAGAGAGATAGCTGTAAAGGATATATCATTCAGATACCCAAATATGGAAAATGATATTTTAAATCATTTTACACTCACTATAAAGAGGGGTGAAACTTTAGGTATCGTTGGCAAATCAGGAAATGGCAAAACTACCCTGATGAATATACTGTTGGGCTTCTTGAAACCATACAGAGGTTTAGTGACTATAGATGGTGTGGAGCTGAATGATAGCAATATGGAGTCTTGGAGATCAAAGATAGGATATGTAGCTCAAGATATTTTTTTGTTGGATGCATCTTTTGGTGAAAATATAGCTTTTGGGTTGGATAGAGATGAGATAGATATGAAGAAATTAAGCAGAGTAGTATCTTTAGCATCATTGGATGAGCTTGTAGATACTTTGCCAAATGGTATAGATACAAATATAGGCGAGAGAGGGACTCGACTATCTGGCGGACAGAGACAGAGAGTTGGCATAGCTAGAGCACTCTATTATGACTCTGAAATACTATTTTTTGATGAGGCTACCTCCTCTTTGGATAGTGAAACTCAAAGAGATATCGCAAATGCAATAACATCGCTATCTCATAAGGGGTTGACTATGATTATTATAACTCACCGACTCTCTACACTTGACGGAGTTGATAGGATTATTGAGATATAATGTCACAATAGAAAATATGGAGAGGTATATGGATAACAGTAGCACAGAGTCAAAGCAAGAGACACAAAGCAACCAAGAGAAGCAAGAGAAGATAGTAACAATGTTTGATGATATTGCATCGACATATGATCTTGCAAATAGGGTACTAAGTATGGGTATAGATAAGCAGTGGCGTAAAAAAGGGTGCAACAAAGCTTATGATATATTGGACAGAGATAGACTCACACAGATTACAGATGTAGCTACTGGTACTGGTGATCTGTTGATATACTGGAGAGATATAGCAAAAGATAGAGGCATAGAGATAGATAAATTTGTAGGTATCGACCCATCTGTAGGTATGCTTGAAGTTGCCAAAGGCAAGGTGGATTTCGCTGAGTTCATAGAGGGCAAAGCCCAAGAGCTTCCTATAGAGGATGAAAGTACTGATATCATCTCTATATCTTATGGTATACGAAATGTTGTAGATAGAGTAGAGGCACTAGGTGAATTTCATAGAGGATTGAAGCCAGGCGGTATAGTGGTGATATTGGAGTTTACAAAACAAGATAGAAGTGGCATGGTAGATAAAGTAATAGATTTTGGAATGAAAAAGGTGTTGCCTAGAGTTGGAGGGATGATATCCAAAAATTATGAGGCATACAAATATCTACCTGACTCTATAGAGGAGTTTTTGACTACTCAAATGTTATCCAAAGAGCTAGAGGAGGTGGGCTTTGAGATGAAGTATACCAAGTCATTCTCTATGGGTATATCGACACTCTTGGTAGCACAAAAGCCAAATAGATAATATGAGTAGCTCTATGATAAGTGTGAATGCCCTCAATATCAAGATAAAATCACTACTTGAGGCTACCTTTTTGCACATCAAAGTAGAGGGTGAGATAGCATCTGTTACATATCATCAATCTAGTGGACATATCTACTTTTCTATCAAAGATGATAAGAGTAGCATAAAGTGTGTTATGTTTAGGTCAAATGCACAAAAGCTTAAGTTTAGACTAGAGAAGGGTGAGCATATAGTAGTAGATGGCTCTGTGGGTGTATATACACCTAGAGGTGAGTATCAATTCTATGCTACAAATATAGAGCCATATGGCAAAGGTACTTTGGCATTGGCATATGAACAGCTCAAAAGTAGACTCAAAGATAAAGGCTATTTTGATAGTGACAGAAAAAAGCCTATGCCAAAAAATATAGAGAAGATGGTATTTGTCACAGCAAAAGATAGTGCCGCTTTGCATGACATGGTAAAAGTTGTAGAGAAGAGATATCCTCTTGTGGAAGTGACTATTGTCGATACACTTGTGCAGGGAGATAGAGCCCCCCAAGAGATAGCAGATGCACTCTATCATGCAGATAGCATAGGTGCTGATGTTATAGTAGTGGGTAGAGGTGGTGGAAGCGTAGAAGATCTTTGGGCATTCAATGAGGAGATAGTAGCAGATACTATATTTGCTCTAGATACTCCAGTGGTGAGTGCAGTAGGGCATGAGATAGATGTGATGATTAGTGATTTTGTGGCAGATCTGAGGGCTCCTACTCCTAGTGCTGCTATAGAGATGATACTTCCCGATAAGCAAGAGATGTTATATATGCTAGATGAGTATTTGGAGAGATTTTCAGATAGAGTAAATCAGCTACTACATATCAAGAGAGAGAGTCTCAAAGATAAGCTAGAGTCACTACATCAACACTCTATAGGTAGACAATTGCAAAAAAAATTAGATGAGTCTAAGCATCTCGAAGATGAGTATAGAGCTAGAGTAGAGATGAGACTCCACTACTACTCATCGCATATACCTATACAGATAGCTCGTCTGAAGCAGCAGATAGAGTTTATACTCTCTAGGGCAAAAGATCAAGAAAATATATTGAGAGAAGCTATCTTACTAAACAATCCAAGAGATAGAGTCAAAAAAGGGTGGGGCAAGATATCGCTAAATGGTAAAGTCACTACACTTGAGTCTATAAATATTGGAGACTCTTTTATAGTTGAAGATTCTGATACGAAAATAGAAGCTATCTGCCAACAGAAAACAAACTTTTAGGTATAATAGTATAGAGTATATCTAATTTATGAGCTTTGTGAGAAGCTCCAATAGTAACACCAAGGAGAAGTAATGGTCATGGCATCTGATATGATAGTTATCGAGATCGCTTTTGCTCTCTTGATATCATATTTTTTTCTATCTTATCTATATGGAAAAATTCGTCCTAAAGATATCAAATTAGATGTAGTTAGCCCCCCACATGAAGAGATTAGAAAAAGTTCAGAAGCGTATAAGGGTGGGGTGATGGTGATATCTCACTCGGATGAGATACTCTACTATAGTAAATCTACACTAGATTTATTGGGTCTCGATAGTGAGCCAACCAAAAAGAGTCTCCAAGATAGATCAATTATCAAGCTATCAAATAGAGAACCTACAGATATATTTACCATACTAGAAGAGTATAAAAAAGAGATCAAAAAGTCAAAAGAGTATGTTCTTAGGGGCAAAATCTCAAGAGATGGCAAGGATATACCTATCAAGATATTGATGGGTCTGATAGGCAAACCCAAATCATTTTATATAGTCTCTTTTACAGATTTGAGTGATGAGTTAGAGATATCTGCCTCTCGTGAGAAAGACCAATTGACAAACTTACCAAATCAAAATAGAGCTATACATGAGATAGGTATAGAGATGAGCAAAATGCACTCTGAGGGTAGACACTTTGCACTTATTTTGACATCTCTTGATAATTTTACAGATATCAGGGCGATGCTGGGATATCAAAAGACAGATAGGCTCATTAGTGATATATCCGAGTACCTATTGGATATTAGCAAAAAGATGGATAGCTCTCTCTATCAAATAGCAAGAAATAACTTCTTGTTGATGGTTCCAGATATCAAAACATCTAAAGAAGCAGAGGGTGTAGTCAAAAATATGGAGGAGATATTTAGAGGATTGCAAGAGTACTCCAACTCTCAAATGCACCTCACATTCTCTACAGGAGTTAGCCTATATCCGCAGAGTGGCAGTAGCGTAGACCATATGATAGATAGTGCATATAAGGCACTATCTGAGGCAGAGAGTAAGGGGAGAGGCTATATAGTCATAGATGATAATGGAGACTTTTCTAAAGGTAAGCACTATGAGGCGGAGCTATATAATGAGATGTATGAGGGGCTGAAGAGAAAAGAGTTTGAGTTGTATTATCAACCATTTGTAGATATGAAGAGCGACAAGATAGTAGGAGCAGAGGCACTCATCAGATGGAATCACCCCCAAAGAGGTCTTGTACCACCAGGTCTATTTATTCCTATAGCTGAAAAGAGTGGCATCATCGTAGATATAGGTAAATTTGTCATAGAGGAGGCTATTAAACAGCAGAAGAGATGGGAGATATTTAAGTTTGACAAACTGCAAATATCTATCAACCTCACCCTTAGAGAGATAGAGAGCGGAGATGTAGTCAGCTATATAGAGGAGATGCTAAACCACCATCAAGTATCACCAGCATCTATAAAGTTTGAAATCACAGAAAATGTCGCTATGACAAAAGCAGATTTGGCAAAAAAAGAGTTTGACGCTCTGAAAAACCTTGGTGTTGAGTTGGCACTAGATGACTTTGGAACAGGCTACTCATCCTTTGGTTATCTAAAAGATTTCTCGCTAGATACTATAAAGATCGATCAATCATTTGTGATGAATATGAAGAGAGATATAGAGCACCAGAAGATTGTAAGAGCTATGATAGGTATAGGTCATACATTTGATCTTCAAGTGACAGCAGAGGGCATAGAGGATAAAGAGACTTATGAAATGCTTCAAAAATTTGGTTGCGATATAGCTCAAGGGTACTATTTTTCCAAACCTATACCTGTTTTTGAATTTCAAAATTTGGTTAGAAGTAGATAGGATATCAAACCTATCATTAGTCAATAGAAGATATAATTTTGCTTCAGAGTTGATATATTTAGATTTCAAAGGGGTAATTTATGAATGTCTCAATAGGCATAGTAGTCGCTACATTGGTATTTATGTTTGTAATATTGATGATAATGAGAAGATATTATACCAAAAAGATTTCTCATTTGAGAGAAGAGATTAAGGTATTTAAAAATTCAAATGAGTATCAGGAGGAGGCGGTAGTCATCTTTTCAAAAAACTTTGAGATTTTATCTGCCAATAGGTCAGCTAAAAAATTACTACAACTAGAGCCATATAAACAAGGCGAGATACTAGACAAAGAGATCAAGTTTCAGATAGGAAAATCAGAGGTATTGACACTCCCAGAGATAATAGACAAACATATGCAGATAACAAAGGGGGCAATACATCTTGACAATATATTGATGGTGATTGAAGAACACAAAAAGCATCTAAATATTTATATTGATTACTCCAAATGGAACTCACAAGATTCATATATATGTGTATTTCAGGATATAAGTAGTGAATTTATCGAAAAAGAGCTAAAGAGACAATTTGGTGAAGTCGATTTTCTTACAAATCTTCCTAGTCAATTTAAGGCAAATACAGATATAAATCAACTAGTTATCACAGCACAAAGAGAAAATAAAAAAATAGCATTTTTTCTATTTGGTATAGATAATTTTGAAGATATGAAATCGACTTTTGGATTTGGATACACCAATAGTCTATTGAAAAATTTTTCAGATTTTTTAAAAAATCTAGAGAGTGACAAAACAAGAAGCTATAGGCTTGAGTGTGACAATTTTTTATATCTAATAGAGGAGATTAAAGATGAAGATGAGGTGGTAGAGATTGGTCATGAATTAAATAAAAATCTTTTAAGTTTTTTTGCCTCAAGGAGCAAAGATAGAGAACTTAAGTTCTCTATAGGTAGCGTCATCTTCCCAGATCATGGTAGAAACTCTAGCAAATTGATAGATCATGCATATAGGGCATTAGCAGAGTCAAAGAGAAAGCCAAACAACTCTGTAACACTATTTGAACAAGAGCAATATAGTATAAAAAAGAGTGACAAGAGGTTTGCAGATGAGATGAGGGCTGGATTGGAAAATGGTGAATTTGAAGTCTATTATCAGCCAATTATCGATCTTAAGAGTACAGATATTGTAGGTGCAGAAGCTTTGGTGAGATGGAATCACCCAGAGTTAGGTCTACTTACACCCAATAAATTTATCCGTCCCGCAGAGGAGTCAGGGCTTATCATGAATATAGGTGAGTTTGTCATAGAGGAGGTGATATCTCAACACAAGAGTTGGATGGAAGAGGGGCTAAGGGGTGTAGAGATATCTGTAAATATCTCAGCAAGAGAGCTATTGGAGTATCAGTTGGCAGATAAATTTGAACAGCTCTTTAAAGAGAAGAGTGTCGATCCTAAGTTTTTCAATCTCGATATGTCCGAAGAGAATGCTATGAAAGATATGATAAAGACAGATTATGAGTTTTCTATACTCAAAGAGATAGGAGTCAACCTCTCATTGGATCATTTCGGCATCAGTGGTTCATCTATAGACCAGTTACAAAGGCTTCCTATACATACACTAAAGGTCGATAGATCGATACTCAAAGATATAGATAGAGACTATTATCATCAAGAGACATTCAAGGCTATAGTGGTGCTAGCACATGCACTCAGCATGAAGGTTGTAGCAGAGGGCATAGAGACCAAGGAGCAGTATGATGTATTGCAAAATCTAGGATGTGACAGGGCTCAAGGACATATATTTTCAAAGCCTGCTCCAGCATCAGAGTTTCGAGAATTGCTTAAGAGGTAGTTTTCTTTTTGGGTTATTTGTCGTAGCTCTGTTTTGAACTCAGGTTTTGACAATAGGGTTACGCTATAATCTTATCCAATAAGATATCAAGGATCTCTATCAAAATGAAGTCGCTATTGAAATATTTCCTCCCATATATGATGGGGTACAAAAAAGAGTTTATATTTGCTATACTTGGCATGATAGCTACAGCAGTAGGTACTACACTTACGGCTCATATGCTCAAGCCTATACTAGATGATGTGTTTATCAGTAAAGACAAGGAGATGCTCCAGCTTTTGCCATTTGCTATAGTGGCAGTCTTTATGATCAAGTCACTAGGGCGATTTGTGCAGACATACTATACTGTATATATAGGTGACGATATTATCCGTAGACTTAGAGATAAGTTATCACTACATCTGATGCACCAAGATATAGCATATCTGCACCAGATGAGGAGTGGTGAGTTGTTGAGTCGCATCACTAATGATCTCAATCGCATACAGCAAGTGGTTTCATCCATGATACCAAAGATGATGGTAAATATCTTGCTTATCTTTACTTTGGCATCGTATGTGATATACCAAAGCCCAAAACTCGCTTTCTATTTTCTTGTCATCATGCCATTGGCACTGCTTCCTCTACAGATATTGGCTAGAAAGATGAAGCGATATGCTAGACGCTCCCAAGAGTCAAATGCAGACCTCACAGCTAGACTTACAGAGATATTTAACAATATAGAGGTGATCAAATCCAACTCATCACAGCAGTTTGAGTATCTCAGGTTTGCCAAAGAAAATCTAAATTTTTTCCAACTTACCATCAGGCAAAATCTTATCAATGCGATGGTAGGACCTACGCTAGAGGTCTTTGGCTCTGTAGCAGTAGCAGTAGCTATATATGTAGGTGCGTTGCAAGTGATAGATGGTGAGATCACAGTAGGTACATTTTTTGCCTTTGTGACAGCACTATTTATGCTCTATGATCCTATACGAGTCTTGTCAAATATACACAATCAGCTTCAGGATTCAGTCGCTGCCACAGAGAGAATGAGTGAACTTTTCGATAGCCACCCTACCATCATATCTGGCAACGAAACCCTACAGCGTGTTGATGAGGTAAAGTTTGACAATATATCACTGGAGTATGGTGACAAGATAGCACTCAAAGATATCGATCTCATAGCAAAAAGAGGAAAAGTATATGCTCTTGTGGGAGATAGTGGTGCAGGCAAGAGTAGCTTCGTCAATCTACTAGTTCGTTTTTATGATACATCATCAGGGGAGCTTACTATAAATGGTAAAGATATCAAAAGCTACTCACTAGAGTCACTACATCAAAAGATAGCATATGTGACACAGAGGGTCTATATATTTCAAGATACTATATTGGCAAATGTCTCATATGGTAGCGAGCAGGATCGCAGCAGAGCTATAGAGGCTCTCAAAAAAGCCCATGCTTGGGAGTTTGTAGAGAGACTTGATGATGGTATAGATACTATACTAGATGAGTTTGGAGTCAATCTCAGCGGTGGACAGAGACAGAGGATAGCACTAGCTAGGGCATTGTATAAATCACCAGATATATTGATACTAGATGAAGCTACATCTGCACTAGACAACAAGAGCGAAAAGGCTATAGAGAAAGCCCTAGAGGAGATCAAAGGTGACACTATCTCGTTCATCGTAGCACATAGACTCAGCACTATAGAGAGAGCAGATACTATACTGCTGTTTAAATCTGGAGAGATTATAGATAGAGGCAGTTACAGCGAACTGCTAGATAATTCAGAAGAGTTCAGAAGATTGGCAAATAGTAAAGAGGAGTAGTGCAATACCCAAGAGAAACAAGCAACCAAAATATCTTGTCACTTGAAGTTATATTTTCTATTTACTCTATTTTATTGTTGAGCTAAGTGGTTTTGATGGGAGAGTGGTCTAACTTTGTGATAATCTAGCTTTTGTGCCATTTACGCTACAAAGAGCTACTATGCCTGCTTCTCTTTTCTAGATAAAATTGCACTATTTTGGAAGTGAGGTTTTAACCTCACACAAACGATACAGCTTCATT
>FPHC01000045.1_pt1 | contig 52841 bp, 47 predicted proteins | sample 1057211 | NCBI WGS metagenome assembly FPHC01 (sample SAMEA4473313, study PRJEB15554) | hydrothermal vent metagenome | biome: marine basaltic hydrothermal vent biome; feature: marine hydrothermal vent; material: water | place: Pacific Ocean | collected 2011-06-14/2011-07-23 | depth 1199 m
GTGGAGGTTTTCTTACTAGGGGCTTTTAGAAACTCTTCGGTGTAGCTAACAGAAGAGAGACCTGCTAAATCTAATATGGGTACACCATGAATGACATAGAGATTTGCCCACTTCTCTTCTTCTATAGAGTCATTTATCTTTTTTAGCAACAAAGAGGTCTCTTTAGTTTTGTTGATGATGGCTTTAGTGGCACGAATATTGGCATAAGAGAAGCTCTTGAAGCCCTCAACAGTACGCCTTAAAAGCTCATGTTCATCGGTAGGAAAGAGGTTGATGGAGGCTACAATAATATTTCTATAGCCCAACATATCTACATCGGCTAGAACTTGTGGCAGGTTTTTGTACTCCATGCCTCTTTTGTGTAGATCTTTTAGCACCATTCGAGAGGAGAATGAGATAAAAACTTCTATACCCTCAAATCTCTCTTCAGCCTCTTTTTTAAGGTTTAAGTACATCTCTTGCTCTATGACTGAGCCAAAACAAGCCAAGATAATGGCTTTGTCTTTTTTGTAGTGTCTATATCTTTTCATTAGGCGTTACAGTTGGTAAGTCTTTTATCGAAAAGTATATTGCACTTACTGCTATGGTAACTCTTGACAGCTGATAAAATAGCTAAGTCAATAAGTGGCTCAATCAAGACAACTAAAATGTATGCTCCTGCAAAACTACTTACAGATGCTAAGTTCTCTGCTCCAAATCCTTGACCATAAAATGCCCAGAAAGCAACCCAAGAGATAATAGCACCCTCCCAAACAAGAGACATCTTTAACATTTGAGTGTAGCTAATATCTTTGTAAGCTGTCCCTTTTGGTACAATCTTTTGTGTAGCATAATGAAGCATAAGCATACTCGCTAAAAGGGTGGTGACATTTATCCCATATTGTGGTAGGTCAAACTGTGCGACGGTAACCCCTTGAACCAGCAGACCAAGTGCCAAACCTATCATAGCAGGGGCTACTCCAAACACCATAAGTAAAGTTGTTCCTAATATAAGATGCACTTCACTAACACCCACAGGGTAGTGAGGAAATACCTCAAAAAAAACAAATACTAAAGCCATAGAGATAATACTTTTAAGCAGTAGTGACATTACACCATTCTCTTTTAAATTCTCTAGTGCCAATTTACCAGCCATTCCTATAACTCCAACGCCTGTTGCGTAACTTAGTAGCATTTTGCTACCGACTACTACTCCTGCTTCTATATGCATAATTTTTCCTTATGTGTAATTGTTTGATTGATTATTTATTTTAGCTAAAATAGATTAAAAATCGATAGTGTTGTATCAGTTATCTATATTGAGTCTTCTCAAAGAGATAAAAATCACAAAGATCCTCAAGCAGAGTAACTTTCTCAAGCGAGAAACTGATTGGAATTGGTCTGAATATTAGTCTCCTTCCCAAATATAAAGCTAAGTAAAAGAGTATAAACAATACAATCATCAGGTTTGTATATTTGGATAGTAAGCAAATATCAACGACATCCTTATAAAAAGAAAATAGACCATGCATTCACTTATCGACCTACTAACCCAAAGAACCTCACTTAGTCAACAAGCAGTCACCAATACTCTCAAACTCTTGGACGAGGGTGCCACTATTCCTTTCATTGCCCGTTATCGAAAAGAGATGACTGGAGGAGCAAGCGATGAGGTGCTTAGAGAATTTTATGAGATCTATCTGAGTGCCAAAAGAGTCATTGAACGCAAAGAGGATATTTTGCATATCCTTTCAGAAAAGGAGCTACTCACCAAGAGTCTACAAGATCAGATAGCACAAGCGGATACTATGACTGCTTTGGAAGATATATATCGTCCATACAAAGAGAAGAGGAACAGTAGAGCATCTACTGCCATCAAAAATGGATTGGAACCACTTGCAAACTTGCTTCAGTCGGGTAGGCTGAGTAGTGAGGAGTTTGAAGCCAAAGCCAAACAGTCTGTCAAGGGAGATGTCAAGAGTCTATCCGAAGCCATCAAGGGTGCACAGGATATCATAGCTGAACGATACGCCGATAATGCAAAAGAGCGTACCATACTTAGGGATTTGTTGCTAAAACATGGGACGATAGAGATAAAAGCTGGAAAGGCTTTTGAAGAGCAGGGTGTCTACAAAAACTACAAAGAGCACAAAGAGAGAGTAGCTCTCATACCTTCGCACCGATACCTTGCCATAAAGAGAGGAGAGAAGGAGAAGCAGCTCTCTGTCAAGATCAAGATAGATACAGAAAGATACTTCGATACACTCGAACGCTATAAGCTCAAAAAGCATATGAGTAGCTCAAAGATAGTGTTGTTTGAAGCTTACAAAGATGGCTTTAAACGGCTACTCTTTCCATCTATAGAGAGAGAAGTATTTGCCCTACTCAAAGAGAAGTCAGATTTGGCAGCTATCGGAGTTTTTGGTAAAAACTTGACCCAACTACTGATGACTCCACCAGTGACCAACAAGGTACTGCTTGGAGCCGATCCTGCCTACAAAACAGGCTGTAAACTTGCTGTACTAGATGAGAATGGTGGCTATCTTGATGATGCTTTGATCTTTCCTACGCCACCAAAGAGTGACTATGAAGGATCCAAAAGGGTTATACTAGATCTAGTAGCAAAATACAACATAGAGGGCGTAGCCATAGGTAACGGTACAGCTTCCAAGGAGACGCAAGAGTTTTTTGCAAAGATCAACCGAGAGTTGGATGGTAGGTTGAGATATACAGTTGTATCGGAAGCGGGTGCTTCTGTCTACTCCGCATCTAAAGTAGCCGCAGAGGAGTACCCCGACTTAGATGTAACGGTACGCGGAGCTATCTCCATAGCTGGGCGTGTCCGCGATCCTATGGCTACATTGGTAAAGATAGATCCCAAATCTCTAGGAATAGGGCAATATCAACATGATGTAGATCAGAAGTTGTTGGAACGCAAACTAAATGAAACAGTAGAGGATATCGTCAATAGGGTAGGGGTCGATGTCAATTCTGCTTCAGCCTCTCTGCTCTCTTTTGTGGCTGGAGTAGGACCGAAGCTAGCAAAGAGTATCGTAAAACATAGAGAGGAGTTCGGCTCTTTTAGGAGCAAAAAAGAGCTTCTGAAGGTCAAAGGACTTGGTGCCAAAGCATATGAGCAGATGGCGGGATTTGTTCGCATAAGAGATGGAGAGAGCATTTTTGACAATACAGGCATCCACCCAGAGAGCTACAGTGTCGCCAAGGTACTCGAAAAGATCAATGGCGATATTGATACGAAAATATTGGCACAAAGATTGAGTGTCGGAGAGGAGACGCTCAGAGATATCATCAAAGAGCTTGCAAAGCCAGGCTTTGATCCCAGAGAGGAGCTACCTGCTATTCCATTCAAAGATGATATGACAGATATCTCCACGCTAAGAGAGGGGAGTATTGTATCTGGAGTCGTGAGAAACATTGCCGACTTCGGTGCCTTTGTAGATATAGGGTTGAAAAACGATGGATTGATCCATATCTCCAAGATGAGTGAAAAGCGTATCAAGCACCCCCTTGAAGTACTTTCAATCAACCAATACCTACCCAAGATAACGGTGATCTCCGTGGATAGAGAGAAAGAGAAGGTGGGGTTGAGTTTGAAAAGTTTAATTTAACCAAAATTATGCAATAGCAAAAGATATAATACCCCAAGAAAAACAAACAATTCCAAAATGAAAATATAAGATATTTTAGAAGATTTGAAAAAGAATTATATTTTTTTGGAATTGTCTTGACTTTTGGGGTAGGATAGGTATCACAATATTTTAGGTAGCACTAGAAAGTGCCACCAAGAGTTGCGGTATGGGATTTTAGGTGGTCTCTTTTTGTATGATTTTTCTGATCTTGTCTTCATCAGTTTGGGTCTCATCATATTTTACCACTACTACATTTTCTGTATCATTGATATACCACTCTTTGCACCCTTTGAACTGGTGTAAATCTTGATGTTTGGCGTGGTCTGTATCATCTAAATGTATATAAGCTATCTTTGTTTTGGCAGGATTGTTCATAGAGACGATCATTACAGCCCATGCTATACATAAGAGTATGATACCATAAGAGATAGTGCTTAGTGTCGTAAAATCAAGTAGCATACCACCGATAAAACCACCGATAAAAGTTCCAAAGTATCCAAAACTATTAAAGATACCAAGCACTCGTCCTCTTTGGTGTACTTTTGCATATTTGGAAGCCAATGATTGTAAAATAGGCTCTTGCATATTAAATCCTACAAAAAAGAGAACAATTCCTATACCAAAAAGCATACTAGTATGACTCATACCTATAAGCAGGTAGGCAATAGCAAGAAAAAATACACCAAGCAATAAGATAAGTTTATATTTTCCCTTTTTTTCTGCAATCATTGCGGCAGGACCCATAGCTAAAATACCCACAACCATAGATGGAAGATAGATCTTATATAGTTCTGCTTTCTCCCAACCATATGTTTTGATCAATACAATAGGGATAATCATAAATGCAAATGTCATAAACCCTTTTACGAGCATATTTGTAACATTCATCTTCATCAAATCTCTGTTTTCAAATAGTTTAAACTTATCACTCTCCAAATAGGTGTGTTTGATAACAGGAGGATTGGGTACATATTTGATCAAAATAAAAATAGAGAGTAACGCTAAAAAGGTCACAAAAAAGAAAAGGGTTGGTACGCCACCAAAGTGTGCTGCAATAGTTGGACCTGCCACCATAGAGAGGGCAAATGCCATTCCAATGCTTCCACCCATAATCGCCATGGCTTTGCCTCGCTCCTCTTCCTTTACAACATCACTAATAGTTGCTGTAATAACAGAGCCTATTGCTCCTGCTCCTTGAAGTAGTCGTCCAACAAGTAGTGTGTAAACATCTGTAGCCAATCCAGCTATGAGTGAACCAGTAGCAAATATAAGCAATCCTATAATGATACTCTTTTTTCTCCCTATCTTGTCACTTATAGTACCAAATGGCACTTGAAACAACATTTGAGTAATGGCATATCCACCTATAATAATACCAACCATTGTATGGCTAGAGTTTGGCATATTTAGAGCATAGATAGAGAGTACAGGCAATACAATAAACAATCCAAACATTCGTAATGATATGATAAGATTTAGTGGTAAAATCTTTTTAAACATGATCTCTTTCCTTCTATTTTAAGATAAGTTAAAATAATAACTATGATTATTTTTGAGTATAATACTCCTATATCTCTTAAATAAGAGTAAAATAATCTTATTATTATTATTTTAGGAGTGGTATTTTATTGGGTTGAGTTAATTCTAAATAACTACGGTATACTAGGAGCAGAAATCTCTTCACTTAAAAAGGCATAGCTTTTTCCTATTCTAGCTACTGGGTCAAAGTTTATACTGACTCTCTCTTTGTCTGTAATGACATTGTCATCTACATATATCTCTCGTACATTCAAAATTAGGGGAATGGTTGTGCTACCTCCTAAATCTATCTCTTGGTTAAAATCACAAAAGTATGCAGAGGGTACACCTTTTATCATTGGTGGGTAGCCTTCGCAAATAGTTTGAGTCTCTATGCCAAATAGTTGGGCTTCACTTAAATCTTTATCTAACTCTTTTGATGAAAAGTGCATCTTCTCCAAGTCACTCTCTTGAACCATACAGATAGTGCATTTGTGATTTTTTCGTATATTTGCCAAGGTGTCTTTGGGCGTTCCATCAGATTTATGACCTACAGAGATCAGCACACTAGCAGGTTCTGATGATAGTCCTATAAAGTAAGAGAAAGGGGCGATATTTACCACCCCATTATCTTCCGTAACGACCCATGCGATGGGTCTTGGTATAATGGTTTGAGCCATTAGTTTATATTTTTCGTTTATTTTGTTGTCGTTTAGATTAAATACCATCTATTTTTCCTTTTTTTGATTTTGTAGCTAAGTGCCTATTTTCTTTTCATTCCTAAAATCCAATCTACCATACCCTCTATATCCCTATCACTCATCTTCTTAAACGGAATCATTGGAACTTTTCTACCTTCCCATTTTCCTTTACTTCCCTCTTTGATACTCTTGATAAGCATATCCCTATCTTTTTTATCATATCTGTTAGCTATCATTTTAAATGATGGAGCCACCTTATCTTTGTTTATATCATGGCAATTTCCACATCTCTGTTGCTCTAATACTCGTTTATATAGAGGCATACTAGCTAAACGCTGTTTCTCTTTCATGATTTTGAGCATCTTTTGATTGTCATATGTATCATACATATATTTAGCAATTGCACCTAACTCATCAACTGTTACATTTCCTTTTTGTGATGGCATAACACCATAGCTATCTAAACTATCTTTATCGCAAAAAGATTTACTACGACTAGGATTGATAACATAATCTTGAATAAATTCAGCTATTTTAGCCTCATGAGCTGAAGGGTCATTGGATTTAATAAAATCTTTAAGATGAAAAGTGACAGCCATCATACTAGGAGCAATTTCATTTTCATAACTCTTTGGAGGCATATCAAGATTGTGACATTTTGAACATTTTTGTTCTAAAAGTACTCCCCCATTAAGCTTTGTTTCGGTTTTGTTCTCCATACACCCAGAGAGTAGAAGGAGTGTCGCAATAAATATATATATTTTTTTCATCAAATTACCTTTTTGCATCGCCATCAAAGCAATATTTTATCTTTATATATTAGATTATAATAATTATAATTAATAATTATACCACTATCTCTCTTAAATAAGTGCAAACTATCTTATTTAATCTACCTCTATTTTCTGATAATATTAAATTATATCTATTTCAAGTTAGTTCTCTTTGCCAAAAAAGAGCCACTTTAGGCATTTCCATCTAAATGAGACCATTGGCACTTTTTGACGATACTCTTCGTACTCTTTTTTAAATTTTCTCTTCACCTCCATCTCTTCAAAGATAACTACCATCACAATGATAAAAAGCATTTCCAAAGGAGCTATAAACATAATGAATGTGGGAGAACCTAAAAGCAATCCCCAACCTAATGGTAAAAGTGTTAGCCCAAATAGCATAGGGTGACGCATACAACTAAATAGTCCTGTAGTAACTAGTCGGTTGGTTTCTAAGCGTGGAGTGTTGCCCACACGCCCTTTGGTTAATTCTCTTCCACCATTTCCTGCCGCATTGAATGCAAGTTTAAGTATCATAATACCAAGCAAGGCAGAGATAATATGAAAAGCGATATTAGAAAAAATAGGTGTGTTCCAATCTTTTATCAGTGCATAGATAGCACCTCCTATAATCATGAGAAACCATAAAAAAAGACGAATAACTACAGAGAATGAAGTGTTAATTTTCATACTATTTTTTTTGATTAAAAATATTTTTAACTCTATCTACAATACTCTCTTTTTCAACTTTAGGCTCTTCTTGTTTAGGCTCTTCTTGGGGAGCGTAGTAGTCATCTGGAAGCCTATTTTCGGATGTTCCATCTACATTAATCACTAAAAGTTCTGGATGAATCAGTTTTCTAAGCTCTCGCCTTATGACCATATTGGTGGTCATCAGACTCATAGAGCATCCATGGCAAGTACCTCCTAGTTCGATATAAATCACGCCATCCTTGACACCTAAAAGTGTAATACCTCCACCATGAGAACTAACATAGGCACTCACTTGTGGAATGGCATTTTTAACAGCATCATAAAGCTCTTTATCTGAAAATGGAATCATAATCTACCCCTTTTTATATAAAAAAAATTTATATTTATTATTTATGTAAATTATAGTAGACCTTTGCTTAAATAAGAGTAAAATAGTCTCATTTAACTAGCTAATCAAAATTTATTATCTCTATATAGTTGTTTAATTAGGGGCAATACTCGATAATTTAATCTGGCTTATTGTTGTATCTTATAGTTTCAAGTGATTGGACATAGCTTCATATACCTCTCTTGTGACGGCACTATAACCGATTTGCAACAAAATGAATAATCAAAAAAACAATTGCAGAGAAGCCGAATGAAGGATCAGGATCTCCTCTCTCCTTCAGGGAGGTATATCAAGTAGAAAACAAAATATGGTTAAAATCTCTATGGAGTATCTATATCTCTTCCCTGTTGAAGATATCAACCTCCTCAATTAGATAGAGTCCATCTAGGCGGATCACTTTGACTCTCTCGCCCTCTGTGCATCCACTACTCTGCTCATCGGTGACAAGCAGAGCATCGCTCTCCTCTATCACTGTGATCATTCCTGAGCCATAACGGTTGCCCCTAGTAGCAACGAAAGTCCCATTTGTCAATCTCCCAAGTACTACATTGACTCTACCGCGTTTGGTCTTAAATGCAGTCTCATTTTTGGCAGACTCGATGTTGTGGTAGTGTGCTAAATAGCCCTGCATCTTGCGAATGATAGGAAGAGCAAAGAGATAGAGGTTGACCATAGCAGTCAAAGGGTTTCCGGGCAGACAGATCACAAAGCTTCTTTGCATTTTTCCCATCATGATAGGGCGACCAGGTTTGATATTGACTCCATCAAAAAGTGTCTGCAATCCATTGGCTTCAAAAGCTCTTCCTACAAAGTCAGCATCCCCCATCGAAATACCACCTGAAGTGATGATGATATCGTAGGATTTCAGCTCAGAGACGAAAGCAATAGTCTCCTCTAAGTTGTCTGGGATCACTTTGATATAGGAGGCATCAAAACCCTTTGATTGTAGAGCCGAGATGATAGCAAAAGAGTTACAGTTGTATATCTCATCTTTAGAAGCATGTTCCCATGGTTCTCTTATCTCGTTTCCTGTTGAGACGACAGCGATAGAGAGTTTTTTGAAGACCTCTACACTCATGATGCCTTGAGAGGCGAGGACGGCGATCGTTCGAGCTGTGATCTCTTCACCCTTTTTGAAGAGTATATCACCCTCTTGTCTCTCTTCACCTTTGCGTCTGAGTGCATCCCCTTTTTGGAGAGTCTCGGGGAGGGTTACTTTATCATTCTCAAATTTGACAACACGCTCTATAGGGATGATTGTATCGGCATCCAAAGGGACTTGTGCTCCAGTCATGATCTTGTAGCACTCGTCATCTCCTAGAGAAGCTTCGTGAACCTCACCAGCATAGATCACCTCTCTCACCTTGAGAGTCTTGCCAGCATCCACTGCCCTGACAGCAAAACCATCCATTGCTGAGTTGTCAAAGGAGGGTAGATTCTTTTGGCAGATTACATCTTGAGAGAAGACTCGCCCCAAAGTACGCTCTATGCCAACAATCTCTTTGAGCGGTCTCTCCTCTGCGTTTTGTAGTGAGAGTGTAACTGCCTCACTAAAATCTACATAATTTTTGGTCATCTTCCTCTTTCTCCTCTTTTTAGTTGTTTGAAACTACGATCTGTTGCTTATATCGACTCTTGAAAATTTTGCTTACCTACTGTAGAGTACTATAGAATATCTTTGATGATAAAATATCTATATTAAAAAGGAAAATTTTTCATTTTTAATATAGGTGACTCTATGGACATATACTGCTTCCAAAACATCTCTATTTTGCCAATATTTTTTGAAGTTATGATAACAAACATTCGCTTCAAGAGAGTATTGATAGTGCAAATATTATTGTGGAAAGTAAAGCTATATCTCTTTTGACTATAACTGCCCACTCTGTGTTAAAATAGTGTTGTGTTTGATTTTGAATATAAGATATTGAAGTAGGCAAAAGCCCACTTCATAATGAAAAGAGATGGGTTACATCCAGCCTCTCATCATTAGATTCCAGTACATTGGTTTAAGCATATAGAGGTCAAATGCCCACCAGAACCATCGAGGTGTTGCTGGATCTAAGAATGGAATAGTCGGTGCAAGACCGTCATAGTTGAATTCTGCCATGATAATGTGTCCATAGTCTACCTTTAGAGGGCATACCGTATATCCATCAAATTTCTCTTCTAGTGGCTTGCCGTTGACTGCTGAGACCAAGTTGGCTGCAACGATCGGTCCGTGATGTCTTGCAGAGCCGCCTGTTTTTCCTTTAGGGATACCACAGACATCGCCTATACCAAATACATTAGGGTATCTTTTGTGCTGAAGTGTATGTTGGTCAACCTCAAGCCAACCTTTGGCAGTACCCTTTTGCCATCCAAGTTTTGATTCTGCTACAGCTTTTGGTGCTGACATAGGTGGTACGACATGTATGAAATCATACTTGATATCCACCATCTCTTTTTTGGTGATCATGTTGTACTCTTCGAGATCCTCGTCATACTCACCTTTGACCTCATAAGTTTTCTCAAAAGTTGCCACTTTGTTGGCTACATCTATTGCCACCAAGTTATGTTTGAATTTGTTGGTTATAGTATCATAGTTGCCTTGTATCTCTTTAATCGATTGGGCTATTGTAGGAAGACCAAAGAGCTTTCCGCTATTTGTTGCGAAAATGAAGTTTGCACCCAATCCATCTTTTTTCAGATGATCAGCAGAGAGGTAGAGGATCTTTTGAGGAGCACCACCACACTTTATCGGTGTATTGGGCTGTGTGTAGATCGCAGTTGGTTTTTTGCCAGAAGCAGCAGCTGCTTTTAGCTCATTGAACCATTTCCAAGTAACTTCACCACCTTTTGTTGTACCCTTTTCAAGGTTATTTAGGTAGACTGAAGAGATACCATTGGTTCCGATATCAGCCTCTGTAAGACCTTTGATTTTGTCGTAATGATAGACGATACCTGTAGCTACTACCATGTAGTCATATCCTACCTCTTTGCCACCGCGTGTCACTACTTTATTTTTATCAGGATCAAATGTTGCCACTTCATCTTTTATCCAGTTGACACCATCAGGTATAAGGTCACTATTTTGCTTGACTAGATCTTCGTGTGTATATAGGCCAGCAGCTACAAAGACTTGCCCTGGCTGATAGAGGTGTGTCTCATTCGGTGCAATGATTGTGAATTCTGCATTAGGCATAGCTCTATGTAGCCTTACCAAAGCCATGATACCACCAGCTCCACCACCAACAATAAGTACTTTGACATTTTTGTCACTACTAGGTCCAGCATTTGCTTGGGTAGGTGCACCCATCATCATAGCGGCACCACCTGTTAATCCCATGATCTTTAGGGCATCTCTCCTGCTCATGCCGCCATCTATGTTCTCCATGACTTCATATGCTATCTTACTCGACTCTATCTTGTTCGACATATTTATCCTTTCTTGAAATGATATTAAGGTATTTTAACATATTTTATAGAAAATATATTGAATTTAAATAATTTTAGCGAAGATATGGAGTCTATTGAGTTTATTTTGTAAGAGCTATGATGCTGGGCTATAGAAGATGATAAGAGTCTGTTATCAAAACTTGATAGACTCTATCCAAATAGCCCCTCATCTTCGTGAACTACTTCACACTCTTGATTCATTTTTTCGCAGAGTTCTTGGTGGCACTCTTCGCATAGGTATCTATAGCTCTGCATATCGTAATATATCTGATCACCTAGATTGATATCGCTGTAGCACTCACCACATACATTTGTGACTTTCAGTAGTATATCTTGACTGGCTATCTGATCTACAAAACAGTTACTCATATCTACGCTACCTTGCTCTTGAGTTCACTTATCATATCTTTTGCCTCTTTGAGGTCGCTATCTAGTGAGTATGCTTTCTCATATAGCTTCAATGCCTCATCTAATCTATCTAAATCATATAGTGTATTTGCGTAGTTGTAGTAGTGTGGAGCATACTCTGGATCTAGCTCTATAGATCTTTTGTGGTGAGATATGGCTTCATCATCTTCACCCAATTTATGTAGTATATTGCCTAGGGATGCCTCAGCCATATCATCATTTGGCTCTAGCTCCAATACTCTGGAGTACTCCTCTTTTGCACCTACCAAGTCATTCATAGCATTGAGTACAAAGGCGTATCTACTTATGATGGCGGGGTTCTCTTTGTCTAATATATTGGCACTCTGTAGAGCCTTTTTTGCCTCTACTAGATCCCCTTTTTCTACAGATTTGTCTGCTATAGATAGTAGCTCATCTAGTCGGCTAGGACGCACAGTAGGCTTGGAGAATGTCTTGTCTGGTCTACTGATACCACCTATCTGTTCGTCTGCTTGCTTTGCTTCGAAGTCTACACCCCTTTTGGGGTAATCCTCACTAAAGAGTTTTTTGAAAAATATATAAAATATAACCAAAGCCGAGATAAAAAGTATAAGTTGAAAGATTGTCATAGTCGCTCCGTAATTGATAGTGACATCATAGGTAAATATTGCTTAAATCCAAAGAAAATTTGGTATGATATCTAAAATAACTCCAACAAAAGGATAATTGCATGCCGTACAAGATTGTATTGGATAGAGATAGATTAAAAGATGAGTTGACACCGTTAGAGTATAATGTGTGTCTCAATCATGGCACAGAGCCGCCATTTCAAAATGAGTATTGGGATGAGAAGTCGCATGGGAGATATCTATGTAAATGTTGCAAAACTCCACTGTTTGACTCTGATGCTAAATTTGATTCAGGTACAGGGTGGCCTAGCTACTTCAAGCCTATATCCAAAGATAGTATAGAGTATGTAAGAGATGATAGTTTCGGCATGGTTCGTACAGAGGTGAGGTGTGCCTCTTGTGGTTCACACTTGGGACATTTATTTCCTGATGGCCCTGCACCTACAGGCGAGAGATACTGTATCAACTCAGCATCGCTATCGTTAGTAGAGATGGATAAGTAGTTATCCTTTTTGTAGCTGTAGTGCCAATCTTGCTATGGCACTATCTAGCTCCTCTCTACTACTATAGGTAAATGATCGTATATTGTCTTTGGCTAAGTGTACAAATATTGCATAGCCCTCTAGCTCTACCTTGCCTTTGGATTCGATCTCTAGCCACTCTAGGCTTACTTGTGTCGTCTCATCATTGTATCCAGTCTTGACGATGGCAGCTGGATATAGCTGGGTTATATCTTTGGTATCAAATGTTTCACTCTCTATATTTATAATCATGTTGCTCCTTGGTGTGGCTGTATCTGCTTAGCTTTATAGCTTTTCGACTTATCCTCTTTTGTATCTATCTCAATCGTCATTATCTACAAAGTCTACTCTATCCAAAATAGTTTCAGATGCAAGTAGATCATTGGTCTATATCTCACTAAGATTTCATTTGTCACTATCTGGATTTGATATGTAATTTTATCTTAATTTTCTTCTAAGGAGTTGCTATATTTTGAGTTTGTGTCGTTAAAGCCCCATGAGTGGGGCAAATTTGTAGTGCAAAATGGTAGACACTATATTTATGTAAAGGTTCTCTCTACTTTCTATAGCTCCAACAGAGAGTTGTCTGAGCCATATGGAGATACTGTGCATCCTAGTGTCTCATCACATATCCAACTCTTCTCATTTACCTTGTATCCAAACTCATATGAGTTGCCAGTAGCCAATACTTTGGTGAGGTAAAAATCTCCATTTTTTTTTCGTTTCATAGGTTCACTTTTCCAATTGTTCCAAGCACCTGAAAGATTGGCACTATCTATGCCATCTGATGGAATTGTGAATGTTACCCAAGCCTTTTTGCCTTTGTTTGTGATCTTAACCATAATTGTCTATCCTTAAGTACTGTATAAACCCCAACTACTGCAAGAGATATCTATTGTAAAATATAACCGCATAGTCTAGGATAAAATTTGGTCGCTATTATACCTAAAATATCTTCTAACCTCGTATCTCCAAAAAGTTTTTGGTAGATATGTCATCCCATGGTTTGTTTAATTTGCTAAATGCTTCATAGCTCTCTAGTACTCTCTTGAAGTCATTGCTCTTTTTGCTCTCATCTTGCAATACATCAGCTAGTGCCTCTTTGGCTCTTTTCATCATATCTGATGGGAATGTTTTTATCTGCACTGCACCCTTGAGCTCTTGTAGGGCTATGGCATTTTTGTATCTAAACTCTTGGAGCATATTGCCTGTCATCTCCTCTGTTGCTGCGGTGATGATGGCTTGATGCTCTCTGCTTAGTTTGTTCCATCTGTGTTTGTTGAATGTGATCTCAAGTATGGAGCCTGGTTCGTGCCATCCAGTATAGTAGAAAGGTGCAGCCTTCTCAAACCCCATAATTTTGTCGAGATATGGACCTACCCACTCTGTAGCGTCTATGGTACCCCTCTCAAGTGATGTATATATCTCTCCTGCTGGCAGGAGTACAGGGTTTACACCGAGTCTCTTCAATACTTCACCACCTAGACCTGGGATACGCATCTTTAGACCCTTTAGATCATCTACACTCTTGATCTCTTTTTTGAACCATCCACCCATTTGTGGGCCAGTAGTTCCACCTATGAGAGGATATAGGTCAAACTTGCCATATAGTTCTCTCCATAACTCATAGCCACCACCAAACTTAAGCCAAGTTATCATCTCTTCGCTTGTGAGACCCAATGGCATACCACCAAATATAGAGAATGCAGAGTTCTTGCCTTTCCAGTAGTATACACCAGAGTGAAAAGCATCTATCTGTGCAGCTGATGTAGCATCAAATACTTGAAGGGCTGGCACCAATATATTTTTGGGATAGACTTTTATATCTAGCGAGCCTCCACTAAGCTCTCTACATCTATCGGCAAATATATCTACGCCTGTACCCATGATAGGGAAGTGTGCCGGCCATGATGTAGCTAATTTGAGTTTGACTTTTTTACCTTTCGTGATATTGATAGATTTTTTATCCTCTGCTCTATGACAACCAGATAGAGCGAGTGCTGTAGCTCCTATGGCTGTGGTGGTTATAAAGTCTCTTCTCTTCACGATAATCTCCTTGGATCAATTTGATGATATAAGTATACCGAAATATATCTTGTCAACTCTATCTGTTTGATTTTGCAAGAACTCTGCTAATGCTCTATTTTTAGACACAAAAAATCTCTATATTATGATAAAATAGCTTATTTGAGATAAAGGAACGCATAGAGATGAGTCAAACTATACAGAGTAGTCATTTTTCATTGGTGAAAGGCAAAGAGTTAAAGGGTGATGACTTTGTCATGGTTAAAACATTTGACCATCTCACTGTAGCGGTAGTGTGTGATGGTGTGGGGTCTGCCATGGAGGGGGCTGATGCCGCCAAGAGAACTACACTACAGCTCATAAATAGTTTCAAGACAAAACCAAATAGCTGGAGCATACAAAAATCGATAGATAGCTTCATACAATCTATCAATAGAGTGTTGTATCAAGAGTCTATGCGTAGCTATGAGAGACCTGAAATAGTAACTACCCTCACTATAGTGGTGATAGATGGAGATAGACTATATGGAGCCAATGTAGGTGATAGTAGGGTATATCTACATCGTGAGGATAGGTTGGTACAGTTGTCACATGACCACTCTATGGATGAGGAGGGGTATGAGAATGTATTGACAGATGCCATAGGACTACAAGAGAGTGTGACACCATACTACTTCGAAAACAAGATAGAGAAGGGTGATCGTATACTGTTGTGTAGTGATGGATTGTATAGTGAGATAACCGATGAGATGATAGGTGAACATATCATACAGGGTGCATATGGATTGGTAAAGCTAGCTAGTAAGCTACATGACAATGATCTACCAGATGATACCACAGCAGCTGTACTTGAGGTCAAAGATATACCTATGACTACTACTCTCAAAAAGCAAAATCTCATAATAGCACAGAAGTATAGTGTGGGTGAAGTGATAGATGGCTACAAACTCTTGCAACCACTTATCCAAAATAGGCGGACATGGTCTGTGGAGAAAAAAGGTATCAACTATGTGATGAAGTTCGCACCAGCAGAGGCAAAAGATGATGAGTTTTTCTTGGATATGTTCGTCCGAGAGGCTTGGAATGCTACACGACTCAAAGCTGGATTTTTCCCTAAGGCAGTCATACCCAAAAAGAGAACTCATCGATACTATATAATGGAACAGCTGGAGGGTGTAGAGCTCAAAAAGCATATCGCAAAGAGAGTATTGACTACAGAGGATGCCATATCTATGGCAAAGAGACTACTAAAAGCTGGTCAATATCTCATCAAGTATGATCTAGTCCATGGGGATATCAAGCCTGAAAATATCATCATGAAAGTCAAGAGAGAGAAGCACTACTTTAAGTTGATAGATTTTGGCTCTATCGTAGAGCTATATGCTACAGATTCTCGTGCAGGAACACCAAGCTACTTAGCCCCAGAGAGATTTGTAGGTACAGCTATCAATGAATCTACGGAGATATTTGCTATAGGTGTCACACTATATGAGTCTTTGACAAAAAAGTACCCATATGGAGAGATAGAGCCGTTTCAGACACCTACATTTAAGATAGCTAAATTGCCATCTAAATACAATAAAAATATACCTGATTGGCTAGATAGCATCATCATGAGATCAATAGCTATCAAGCCAGAAGAGAGATACCAAAACTACTCAGAGATGCTATATGATATAGAAAATCCAAATAGAGTCAAACCATACTTCGATAAGAGCAAGCCACTAATGCAAAGAGACCCACTCAAGTTTTTTAAGATAGGTTTCTATATAGAGTTTTATATACTATTGGGTCTCTTTTTTTATTGGTTTGTTAGTTGAGCAGATTTACAAGCTGAAAGATAGCTAAGTCTACTTGAGCATATAGTAGACTACTATGCTAATTGTGTCCTTTATGTTTTATCTTTTTTGCTTTGCGAATTTTTTTTAGTCTATCTCTCTCCTCTTTTTCGCTTTTGACAGAGTAGATCCAGAGTTGATTGACCAAGAGATATATGATAGATGAGACTACGATAGAGTAGAATGCTGTACCTACATATAGTGGTATAAATATATTGTCCAAATTCTCCTTGAACCAGTCTATAGTTAGCTCTACAGATGCTATACCTTCACGACCCAATATGAAATTGCCTGTGAGATACTCCATATAGTACATTGGTGGCATTGTGATGGGATTGCTGAGCCACACCATAGATATAGCTATGGGCACATTAAATTTCAAAAATGGGGTAGTAAATAGCACCGCTAGCATCTGCATAGGCATAGGTATAAAACCCCAAAAAAGACCTACCAACACTCCCTTGGAGACACTTTTTCTATTGATAGCCAGATACTCTCTAGGTATATGGTACTTTTTGATAAATTCATGAATTTTTCCACTACTATGTAGATCTCTTCTAAATACTTTTCTTATCATATCAACGGTACATTTCCTAATAAATAATATGCGTAGTGTATTATTAATCAACTTAAATATATTGTAGTTTACATATATAAAACACTGTTTTAACTATATTTGTGTAAAATGCTACAGTTAATCTCTGATAATAGAGAGTTTGCCTACATTAATTAAAATAAGGATAATAATAATGAGTGGTTATATGATTTTTTCTGGAACAGCAAATGTTGAACTTGCTGAGGATATAGCAAAATATTTGGAAATGCCCCTCTCCAAGGCTAGTATTCAACGCTTTTCAGATGGTGAGATAAGTATCCAAATCGCAGAGAGTGTTCGTGGTAAAGATGTCTTTATAGTACAGCCTACTTGTGCACCTGCCAATGCAAATCTAATGGAGCTACTCATAATGACAGATGCTCTCAAGAGGTCATCCGCCAAGTCTATCACAGCTATAGTCCCATACTACGGATATGCTCGACAAGATAGAAAAGCTGCTCCTAGAGTGCCAATATCTGCTAAATTGGTAGCAAATCTGATGGAGACTGCTGGTATCACTAGGATGGTGACAGTAGACCTTCATGCATCACAGATACAAGGTTTTTTCGATATACCAGTAGACAATCTATATGGCTCTATACTCTTTCTAGACTATATAAAAGCTAAAAATTTTAAGAATCCTATCATAGCATCACCTGATATAGGTGGAGTAGCTAGGGCTAGATATTTTGCAAAAAAGCTAGGGTTAGATATGGTGATAGTAGATAAGAGAAGAGAGAAAGCCAATGAGTCAGAGGTGATGAATATCATAGGTGAAGTAAAAGATAAAGATATTATACTCATAGACGATATGATAGATACAGCAGGGACGATGGTGCAAGGTGCTAAAGCTCTCAAAGATGCTGGAGCCAATAGCGTAATGGCTTGCTGTACTCACCCAGTACTCTCTGGACCAGCTATTGATCGCATACAGAATGGTGCATTGGATGAGTTGGTGGTAGCCAATACCATACCTATGGAGAAGAGTTACAAAAAGATCAAGATGTTATCTACAGCTACAATGTTAGGCGAGGTTATCCGTAGAGTAAGCAACAATGAGAGTGTAAATTCTCTCTTTGAGATGATGTAGATAGATATCATACAATTATACAAACACTAACAAGGGTTTAGATGGCAAAAGCAATACCACAAGCAAATATAAGAAATTTTTCAATTATAGCACATATAGATCATGGAAAATCTACGCTAGCAGATAGGATTATCCAAGAGTGCGGAGCAGTATCGGATAGAGAGATGTCTTCACAAGTCATGGATACTATGGATATAGAAAAAGAGAGAGGTATTACTATCAAGGCACAGAGTGTCAGGCTAAATTATGAAAAAGATGGTGAACAGTACATCTTGAATCTTATAGATACTCCAGGGCATGTAGACTTCTCTTATGAGGTGAGTAGATCACTAGCTTCATCAGATGGTGCACTGCTCATAGTCGATGCTGCACAAGGTGTAGAGGCACAGACTATAGCCAATGTATACATAGCTATAGAGAATGATTTGGAGCTGATACCCGTCGTCAACAAGATAGACTTGCCATCTGCTGACCCAGATAGGGTGCTTACCGAGCTAGAAGAGGCTATAGGCATAGATGCTACAGAGCACAATCTAGTCTCTGCCAAGACAGGGTTTGGTGTGTCAGAACTCATAGATAGTATAGTAGAGAGGGTTCCTGCACCCGATGGAGATACTGATGCACCAACCAAAGCTCTAATATATGATAGTTGGTTTGACAACTATTTGGGTGCATTGGCACTTGTGAGAGTCTTTGAGGGTAGTCTAAAGAAGGGGCAGTTGGCCAAGGTGATGGGGGCAAAAAATGAGCATCAGATACTAAATCTAATGTATCCAAATCCTATCGCACCTATCAAGACAGATGAGATAAGAACAGGTGAGATTGGTATAGTTGTGATGGGTCTAAAGAGTGTAGATTCCCTACAGGTAGGAGATACCATTACTGATGCCAAAAATCCCACTAGTGAAATGATACAGGGTTTTGAGCCAGCTAAACCATTCGTATTTGCTGGTATATATCCGATAGAGACGGATAAGTTTGAAGATCTCCGTGATGCACTCAATAAACTCAAGCTAAATGATAGCTCACTTAGTTTTGAGCCTGAAAGCTCTATGGCTTTGGGTAGTGGATTTAGGACAGGCTTTTTAGGTATGTTGCATATGGAGGTGATCAAAGAGAGATTGGAGAGAGAGTTCAATCTAGATCTCATAGCGACTGCTCCTACTGTAGTCTATAGAGTCAAGAAGACTAATGGTGAGGAGATGGAGATACAAAATCCTAGTGAACTACCAGAAACACAAAAGATAGATGCTATATATGAGCCATATGTAAAGGCCACCATATTGACACCTCAAGAGTATCTAGGAAATCTCATAAAGCTACTAAATGACCGTCGTGGTATACAGGTAAAGATGGATTATCTCAACGAGACTAGAGTGTTGTTGGAGTATGATATACCTATGAATGAGATAGTGATGGACTTCTACGATAAGCTCAAAAGTTTTACCAAAGGTTATGCAAGTTTTGACTATGAACCTATAGGATTTAGAGAGGGTAAACTTGTCAAACTAGATATCAAAGTAGCTGGTGAAGTGGTGGATGCACTCTCCATCATAGTGCCAGAGGAGAAGGCAAGGACAAGAGGTTTGGCATTTGTGGGACAACTTAAAGAGTTGATACCTAGACAGCTATTTGAGGTAGCGATACAAGCAAGTATAGGCAACAATGTCATAGCTAGAACCAATGTCAAATCTATGGGCAAGAATGTAACAGCCAAATGTTATGGTGGTGATATTACAAGAAAGAGAAAGCTTCTCGAGAAGCAGAAAGCGGGTAAAAAGAGGATGAAATCAATAGGTAGTGTGCAGGTACCGCAAGAGGCATTTATGGCTGTCTTGAAGTTGGATAGTTGATATGGGTTGGGCAATACATCTTCATCTAGTGGCTGCCATATCATGGATAGGTGGATCGGTTTTTTTGTTTGTACTAGGTATCTCACTTCGTGATAAACAGGATCAAAAAGAGGTATATCCACGAATAGGACCAATATATGGCTACTTTGAGATAGCTGCACTTTTTATGTTGTTGTCTACAGGTACTATCATGATATATGATAATGGATTGGTAGATATCCTTTTCGATATGACGATACATAATGAGGTGATAGACTCACTAAGGATAAAGCTAAGCTTTGTAGTCTTGCTAGCAATAATGACGGTAGTACACACCATTATAGCACTAAAGACGCTACATACTGAGAAGACACCTATACAGAAGTTCTTCTCTCGTGGTGCATCTATGGGTATATTTTTTCTAAACTTCATAGTGCTACACTATGCAATGGTGATCAGAGATATATTGTGATAAAAGGCTATCTCTCTGCGGATTAAATCATCTCAATATAGGGGTTCTTGATGGTTAGAGACTATTTAGATACTCTGAAACACCCTGTCGTAGGTAGACTATCTCTTATACAGTTGATATCATATTTTGGTACTTGGTTTTCTCAAGTCGCTATATTTTCTATGTTGGTATCTTATGGGGCAGATGAGATCACCATATCATTTGTCGCAGCTATGAGTATGTTTCCTGCTGTGATATTGGCTCCTGTGATAGGGGTCGTTATAGATCGTATCGATTTCAAAAAGTTGATGACGCTGCTACTGATGGTAGAGATATCTATGACGCTATCGTTTATCATGATAGACTCTTTAGAGTTGGTGTGGGTATTGATGATACTCATATTTGTCAGATCTTCCGCAGCATCCATACTATTTTCTGCTGAGATGTCGCTATTTCCAAAGATAGTGCAAGGAGATATGCTCAAAAGGACAAATGAGATACACTCTATCATATGGTCTCTCTGCTATGCTTCGGGGATGGCAGTAGGCGGTATAGCTACCTACTACTTAGGGTTTGATGCAGCATTTATGGTAGATGCTTTTTTGTATAGTATAGCTCTGTTTGTCTTGATGGGACTACATATCTCACTCGAAAAAAAGAGCATCCTAGAGTCTAATTGGATGATGTTCAAAAATGGTTTTGCCTATTTTGTATCCAACAAAAAGGTGGTACATTTGGTGCTACTACATGCATCTCTTGGACTTACATCATTTGATGCCCTCGTGACACTATTAGCCGATTTTGAGTACAAGGAGGTGATAGCCGTACCGCTAGCGATAGGATGGATGAATGCCACTAGAGCGATAGCTCTCACTATAGGTCCATTTTTTATCAGCAAAGTTGTAAACAGAGATACTCTTCACTACTTCTTTTTGCTTGAGGGTATCGCCATTATATTGTGGTCACAGTTGCAGTTTGATTTCTATTGGGGTCTTGTAGGGCTTTTGGGTGCTGGATTTCTCACTACTACACTATGGTCATACACATATCTACTTATCCAAGAGGAGATAGAGCCTGAATTTCTAGGTAGAGTTATATCTTATAACGATATGTTTTTTATGCTTGCCAATGTCATAGTGGCTCTATTTATAGGTTATGGTGCCGATTGGGGTTTGAGTCTAGGGAGTATCACTATAGTGTTGGGAGTAGGCTTCGTAGCTACTTCACTCTACTACAAGTGGTTTCAAGTCACATATAACAGAAGTCATTGATTTTGAGTATTGTTTTTGCCTCGAAGTTATCATTGTCACCAGATACCTATATCGCATATCACGATATCAAGTATTTTTTCTTTTTTATAACAATCTTCTCAAGAAAATAGCAGGACATTTTGTCCTTTTAGTCCTTATTTTGACAAATAGGAGAACACTTTGTTCCATATATTGCAATATTCCTCACCAAAAGGAGATAAGAAATTTTTATAATTTTAGCATATTTAACAAAAAATGTTATAAAATATCTTAAATTGTCATATTTTTTTAATTAGAGTCACATTTATTTTATCTTTATATTTTTGTATTTAAGACTAAAAGGTCTATAATGTTTTCTAATAAATAGTTATACAATTTTAGAAAATTTATTTCACTGTATTGTTTCTTTAATATAAATATTATATAATTATTGTATGATTTTTGAATATGATATCAATAAAAGTAAATCAAATAAAGTGAAACATGGTATAGATTTTGAAGAGGCAAAAAAATTGTGGAGAGATCCATATGCTTTTGAAATACCATCTTTAAATTCTCAAGAAGAAGATAGGTTTTTGGTTCTAGGTAAAATAGGCTTAAAAAACTATACAGCAATAATAACTTATAGAGGAACAAATATTAGAATCATCTCTGTAAGACGCTCAAGAAAAAAGGAGGTAAAACTATATGAAAGCATCAGAAATTGATAAAAAGTTTGATGATAACCAAGAAGATATTTTAGAGTATTTCGATACTTCAAAGATAAAAATGATAAATGAAGAATCAAAAAGAGTTAATATAGATTTTCCAACTTGGATGGTTACTTTATTGGATAAAGAAGCTAATCATATTGGAGTAAGCAGACAAGCAATTATTAAAATGTGGTTGGCAGAAAAACTACAAAACTTAACATCAAAAGCAACAACTATATAACAAGACAGCGGAGAGGAATATGCTACTTATCGAGTTTTTTTTAATGTTTTTGAGCCAAAATATGCTTTAAATAGTTTGAAACAAAATTTGCAAAGACCGCATATTCCTCACTTCAGTCGTTGTAAGCCAAAAAGAATATTAAGTGATATGTACTAAATGTAGAGAAGATAAAAGTAATAATAAATTCTATTTTATATATGGTAGAATAGTATACAAGAGAGATAAAGAGAAGGATTTGAAAATATTTTTGAAGATATGGTAGATAAAAAAGATAGAAATAGTAAAATAGTTAAAGAGTATCAAGAAAAAATGATGATAGAAAATCTAATCCATCGTAGATAATAAGTGAGATAGTAAGATGATAGTTGATAGATTGAGTGAGGTTGATTTCAGTTTGGTTTTGTCAGGTGGTGGTGCTTTGGGTGTCGCTCATTTGGGAGTAGTGCATGATTTGGAGAGTGAAGGTATTGTACCTAGTGAGATAGTAGGCACTAGCATGGGTGGCATCATAGGTGCTTGTATGGCTATCGGAATGAGTGAGAGTGAGATATATGAGCAGATTGATGGATTTGCAGGTATTACAAATTGGATCAAATTTTCATTTTCTGGCAATGCCATCATAGATAACGATAAGATAGCAGATATATTTGGTCTCATCTTTAAAGATCTCAAGATGAGAGATACCAAGATTCCACTTAAACTCATCACTACAAACCTACTAAATGGAGAGAAGAGGGTGTTTGATGCCAAAGATGATCTATATATCAAAGATGTAGTGTTGGCGACTATGGCGATACCAGGCATATTTGATGAGCATATCATAGATGGAGGCATATATGGAGATGGATTTTTGTGTGAAAATCTGGGAGTAAGTGAGGCTTCATATGATGATGTGTTGGCTGTAGATGTATTGGGTCACAACTCATTTGACAAAGAGATGCCAAACAACTTCTTCAAAACCTCCAATGTGCTAGAGATGTTTGAGAGATCCATCAGACTACTGATACTAAATCAGTCAAAGACTCATATAAGTAACAGTGATAGAGATATCTATCTGCTAGAACCAGACACTAGAGAGTATAAGACCTTTGACTTTCACAAAGTAGATGAGATTAGAGAGTTAGGTATGGGGTTGGTATATAAGTAGTGTACTATTTAGGGGGTAGTTTTTGTTACTATTGTGGTCTCTAAGCTTATTGATTTTTTGGAAGTCATTTTTTTTAATTGAGTCAAAAAAGATATATAGGTATCAAGCAAGGGTGATAAGTATTGCGTAGATTAATAGATTTTTGATATAATCATCTTCAAATTACAAATAGGACTAAAAAGATATGAATATATTTGATGATGATGATGCGTTTGTAGGTACACCTAAGAGCAACTATTTTGCCATAGCAAAAACTGCCAATCAAAACATAGTAGAGATGGAGATCGAAAAGATGTTCCGGAGATTTGCTGTAGCTGAGAAGATACTAGAGGAGAGAGGCTTAGAGGAGGAGCAAGAGAGATTACTAAAGTCTATGGCGATAGATCCAGAGCTAGAGGATAGGACAAATAGTATCTTTATCGAGCTGGTTGGCAATATAGTAACACAGTGCGAATAGAATTAGATAGATTGTATAGGATTTGAATTGTTAAGTGCAGTAGAGAGAAAGATAGAGCAGTATATAGCAGAGCTAGATGACAGAGATGTCGAGAGGCTTTATAGTAGGCTCCCACATGGTAAGCGACTCCGTGCAAAGCTAATACTGAAGATAGCAGGTAGTAGCCTAAGAGTCGTAAAGACAGCAGCTATAGTAGAGATGATACATGCAGCTAGTCTACTACATGATGATGTGATAGATGATGCTTATACAAGACGAAATCAACCATCTATAAATGCACTATATGGCAACAAAACAGCCATTATGTTGGGTGATATACTCTACTCAAAGGGCTTCTATGAGTTGAATGATATAGATAAAAATGTATCAAAAGTCATCTCCAATGCAGTAACACAACTAAGTTTAGGTGAATTAAATGATGTCTCTTTGTCTGAGAGCTTCAATGTAGATAAAACTCTCTATATGAAGATGATATATCAGAAGACAGCCTCTCTCATAGAGGCTAGTAGTGAAGCAGCAGCCCTATTGGCAGGCAAGAGAGTAGAGCCATATCGCATATATGGTCGCAACCTAGGTTTGGCATTTCAGATGATAGATGATCTACTGGATATCACATCAGATAGTGAAACATTGGGTAAGCCAGCTCTTCATGATTTTGTAGAGGGTAAAACAACTTTACCATATATATATCTATACGAGAAATTGTCGAGTGATGATAGGGCTAGATTGGTATCACTTCACGCCAAAAAATTATCTACAAAAGAGCAAGAGTGGATAAAGTCACAGATGCAAAAACACCATATAATTGAGCAGAGTTATGGTGAAGCGAAGTTGCTGATAGATGAAGCGATAGAGTTGATGCAAGAGGCTGGAGAGTCTGCTCTTAGTGGTATAGCTAAAGATATGATAGATAGGAGTTTTTGATGTACTATCAGGTAGTGAGTTTCAACTATAAAAAGTGTGAACTCTCAAGTAGAGAAAAGTTGGCATTTCGTGATGATACAGAGAAGAAAAAGATGCTTGATAGGCTTGTGAATTTTGACTTTATACATGAAGTCTTTATAGTATCTACTTGTAATCGTATAGAGATAGTGGCTGCTACTAGAGATAATTTCGCTACATACCATGCTATATTGGGACTCTTCTCAAAAAGTAGTGGTATCAATTTTTATGAGCTTGAAGCTATAGCACATAAGATAGATGATGAGGAGGCTATAAGACACCTCTTCTCTGTAGTATCATCGCTTGATTCACTAGTCATAGGTGAGTCGCAAATAACAGGACAAGTCAAAGAGGCATTTAGATTTTCATATGAAAATGGCTCTGCTGGCAGAAAGCTCAATCGTATCATATCGTATGCAGTTAAGTGTGCAGCAGAGGTGAGAAATGCTACTAACATATCGCAAAATCCTATCTCTATAGCATCTGTAGCTGTAGCACAAGCAGCAGATATTATGGGTGACAATCTAGCAGGTATGACTGGTGTAGTGGTAGGTGCAGGAGACATGGGTAAATTGGCTGCAAAGCATCTACTTAGAGCAGGTTGTGATGTGGTGCTTATAGGTAGAGATATGGATAGGGTAAAGGGTGTTGCAGATGAGCTAGGAGAGAATGTCAAAGCAGATACGATAGAGAATTTACCGAAATATATCAATAGATATAGACTGCTCTTCTCAGCTACATCATCACCTCATATGGTCGTCACCAAAGATATGGTAGAAGATCGTGATATCAAGCGACTATGGTTTGATATGGCTATACCACGAGATATAGAGGATATGGAGATAGATAGACTACAGATATTTCGCATAGATGATCTCAAAGATATCTCTGCTAGCAATCACGCACTTCGTCAAGAGCAAGCTTTGAAAGCTGGTGAGATAGTAGATAGATATAGAGATGACTTTTTTCAATGGCTTAGGGCATTGTCTGTAGAACCAGTCATCAAAGATATGCGTCTACAGGTAGATAAGGTGATCGAGATAGAGATGAATAGAGCTATCAAAAAAGGATTTATTCCGCAAGAGTATGAAGCAAATATCAAAAAGATGGCGAAGCAGATGTTCAATAGATATCTGCATAAACCTACAGTCAGAATGCGTCAGAGTTCACGAGAGAAAGAGGGTGCTGGCGGCATAGAGTCGCTCAAAAAGATATTTGACATAGATACAGAAAATATCAACTACAAACAGTACAAAAAAGATCACCACAAAGGATATAGATCATGAGAGTTACACAACTATTGATACCTACTACGAAAGAGACTCCAAATGATGCCTCCTTGGCTAGCCATATCTATCTTTTGAGAGGTGGATTCATCCAAGGTATAGGTAGTGGACTCTACAACTTTTTACCACTAGGCAAGATAGTATTGGATAAGGTGAGAGCCATAGTCAAAGATGAGTTGGATAGAGCAGGTTGCCAAGAGGTGAGTCTAGGATTTGTGACACCAGCTAGCTATTGGCAAGAGAGTGGTAGGCTGGAGAAGTATGGCAAGGAGCTTTTGAGATTTAAAGATCGCAAAAATAGCGACTTTGTTTTGGGTCCTACGCATGAAGAGATGATGGTAAATCTAGTCAAGCAGACAGTGAAAAGCTACAAAGCATTACCACTCAATCTGTATCAGATAAATCTCAAGTTTCGTGATGAGATTAGACCTAGATTTGGTTTGATGAGAGGACGAGAATTTTTGATGAAAGATGGATATAGTTTTCACTCATCAGTAGAGGATATGAAACGAGAATTTTCCAATATGGAGCAGACCTACAAGAGAATATTTGAGAGATTGGGTCTTGAATTTCGTATAGTAGAGGCAGATAGTGGTGCTATAGGTGGTAGTGGGAGTAGAGAGTTTATGGTGCTTGCCGATAGTGGTGAAGATACTATAGTAGTCTGTGATAGCTGTAAATATGGTGCCAATATTGAAGCTGCTACCAGATCGACTAAAGTTTGTGAAGCAGAGCCACCTGAGGCACTATATGCTAAGTTTCATACTCCAGATACTACTACAATAGATGCACTTAGTCAATTTTTTCATGTGGATCCATACTATCTCATAAAAACTGTTGCAAAAAAGGCACTACTAGATGATGGAGAGAGTAGGGTTGCACTATTTGCACTTAGAGGTTCGGATGATTTGCAAGAGATAAAAGCTTGTAATGCCATAGGTGCAAATGAGTTGGTCGATCTATCTGTGGAGGAGCTAAATGAAGTAGGCTTGGTGGCTGGATATATGAGTCCTACTATAGTGCCTGATGGTGTCGAAGTGGTGTTTGATAATGAGTTGAGAGATGCGACACATATGATATGTGGTGCCAATGAGTTGGATTATCATTTGGTAGGTATAGACCTCAAGGGCTATGAAGCAAAGTATGCAGATTTGGTAGAGGTAAAAGAGGGAGACTCTTGTCCTCATTGTCAAGGAGTGTTGCAATATACCAAAGGTATAGAGGTTGGTCATATATTTCAGCTAGGTACCCAATATTCAGAGCCATTAGATGCGACATTTTTAGATGAGAATGGAAAATCCAAACCATTTGAGATGGGTACATATGGGATAGGTGTGAGTCGTCTACTTGCAGCAATCATAGAGCAGCACCATGATGATAGAGGATGTATCTGGACGAAAGAGTCTGCACCATTTGCATTGACCATCATCATATCCAATATCAAAGATGATACTCAAGTAGCACTAGGTGAGGAGATATACTCCAAACTTAGAAGTGATGGCATAGAGGTATTGTTGGATGATCGCAAGGAGCGATTTGGATTCAAGATGAAAGATTTTGAACTCATAGGTACGCCTTTGGCTCTAGTGATAGGCAAAAATCTATCAGATGGCAATGTAGAGATAGTCAAAAGAGATGGATTAGAGAAGATAGTAGTATCTAGTGATGATATATTAGAGAAGTTAGAAGAGCTATTATGATATTTCTCATCATTCCATTTCTGTTGGCAGAGCTGATATTGTCGCTCAAAGTAGTGGAGTCTATAGGTGCATTATGGAGTGTAGTATGGATCATAGGTACTATTTTGTTAGGCTCTACACTACTTAAAAACTCTAGCTATGCCATCATGGGCAACCTGAATGCTGTATCTAGAGGAAAGATAAATTTACAAAATTTTCAAAATGCTAGCATGTCGTATGTACTTGGTTCTGTATTGTTGATAATTCCTGGTATATTGAGTGATAGTTTTGGGGTATTGGCAATTGGTTATACACTCTATTTACAATTTATCGCTAAGATAGCACCTGAAAAACCAAATTTTAATCAAAAAGGAGATGATGATGTCATTGATGTCGAAATTATTGATGAGTCTATTGGTAGTCACCGCAACCCTTAGTGCAAGAGTAAGTGATAAAGATCTCACAGAGTTTTTTAAAAGCTTTGTGATTAGAAGCTACTCAGCTAAAGTAAGCAAAATGGATATAAAAGAGATCAAAAAGGTTGAGGGGCATCCAGAGTGGGAGGCATATAGTGTCGTTATGAAGGTGATGAGAAAGAAGCAAGAGCTTCCTGTTGATCTTACAATATTGGTAAATGGAGATTTGATGACAACTATGCTCGTCGATGCAAATAGAGGAGTAGACTACACTCATAGAGTCAAAAAAAGTGTCGGTTCACTCTATGCAGGCTCCAAAAATGGTCAAGTGAATGCAAAGGTAATCACTACTTATATGAAAAACTTCTATCTCAAAGCACCCTACAATGAGAATGTAAAGGCAAAAATTGTAGATGTGCAGAGTGTCAAAGGTCATGCTCCATGGAGTGCATATTTGGCTATAATCACTTTCCAAAATAGAGGTCAAGATGTCTCTATACCAAAAATTATATTTTCAGATGGTAAGCTAATGACTACAGAGCTAGTAGACTACAAGAAAAAGATCGACTTCTCGAGAGAGATCAAGCCAAAATTACCAGAATCTATCTATGATAGCTCTCATCTACTTTTTGGCAATCAAAATGCAAAGCATAAACTTGTCGTATTCTCTGATCCGCAGTGCCCATTTTGTATGGAGATAGTTCCAAAGATAATGAAAGCAGCCAAAGAGCATCCAGATACTATAGCACTCTACTACTATCACTTCCCTCTCATACAGCTACATCCTGTATCTGAAGTGTTGGTTCGTATCATACATGTGGCACAAGAGCTTGGTCGCAAAGATATCGTAGAGAAGATATATACACTCAAGATAGATCCGAGAGAAAGAGATGTGGATAGGATCATAAAAGCTGTCAAAGACCACACAGGTTTTCCTGTAACCAAAGAGCAGATAGATGACCCAAAAGTACTTGCTACTATAAAGAAGGATGAAGAGTCAGCTGAAGAGTTGATGGTTTCAGGTACTCCTACGGTATTTGTAGATGGTAAGTGGGACAAGATGAGAAATAGATATAAACTTCTTATAAAGTAGGCAAAAATAGTGACAAATATAACCATAGCAACTAGGGCAAGCAATCTTGCTCTATGGCAAGCATATCATATCAAAGATAGGATAGAGAAGAGTTTTCCAGATATCACCGTATCGCTCAATAAGATTACAAGTCGTGGTGATAAGATACTAGATAAACCATTGGCTCTTGTAGGTGGCAAAGGTCACTTCACAAAAGAGCTAGAGGATGAGATGTTGGCAGGTAATGCAGATATAGCTGTCCACTCACTCAAGGATGTGCCAACATATATACCAGATGGGCTAGAGTTGGTAGCAATCACAAAGAGGGAAGATCAGAGTGATGTTCTTTTGTCTCACAAATATAGGAGTCTCGAAGAGTTACCGCAAGGTGCAGTAGTGGGTACTACAAGTCTCAGAAGAAGAATGCAGATACTCCAGAGACGACCCGATCTCAAGATCAGGGATCTTAGAGGAAATGTAAATACAAGACTTAGAAAGCTCTCTGAGGGTCAGTATGATGCTATAGTATTGGCATATATAGGATTGGAGAGGCTTGATCTACTCAAAGATATACCATTTGTAGAGAAGTTATCATTTATGATACCTCCTATGGGGCAAGCTGCACTAGGTATAGAGATAGTGAGTGGTAATGATAAGATCAGAGAGATAGCTAAAAGTCTAAATGACCAATCTAGCTATATCTGTAGTAGGCTAGAGAGAGATTTTGTCTCAAAGATAGGTGCAGGATGCTCGGCACCTGTAGCGGTCAATGCAGTGATAGATGGCGAAGATGTCACTATTAGAGCAATGATAGGTTATCCAAATGGTACAAATATAATGGCAAGAGAGATTAGTGGCAAACTAGACTCTTGTCAGATGTTAGGAGCAGAGCTGGCTGATGATATGATATTAGATGGTGCATTGGAGATACTATCAAAGGCTGAAGATATAGCATTTAAAGATGAGATGCCAGAGAGACTATAAAAATGTCTATCAACTAGATCAAAAATTAGTTGTACAAAATCTATTGTAGAACTCATCTGCATCTAGCGGAGGGCTAAATAGATACCCTTGATACTTCACACTATCATCTATAGATTTGATGATATTTTTTTGCTCCTCGGTCTCTATCCCCTCTACAACTATACGATATCCTAAGTTTTTACCTATACTGATGATGCTCTCTACCAAAAATAGATTCTCTTTACTGTCTAACATATCTTTGATAAACTCTCTATCTATCTTTAGTACTGAAAATGAGAATTTTTTGAGATAGGATAGAGATGAGTACCCTGTACCAAAATCATCTATAGCACATCTAATGCCACGATCTCTGAGTATCTCTATAGTCTCTATGGTTTGTTCAAAATTATCTATAAGCGAACTCTCGGTAAGCTCTAGCTTTATCTCACTAGAGGTTACCCCATATCTACTCAAGATAGTAAAGAATTTCTCTATGAAGTGACCTCTCTGTAGTTGTGTTGCATCTATGTTGACAGAGATATAGTTTAGCTTATATCTATCGTTTTCTTTCCACTCCGCTATCTTTTTGCATACTAACTCTATGACTAACCAACCTATATCATCTATGATGCCTGACTCTATGGCTAATGGCAAAAACTCTTCGGGTGACATCACACCTTGTGCAGGGTGTCTCCATCTCAATAGTGCTTCTGCTGCGTGTAGGTGGTCATTATTTATGTTGACTATGGGTTGATAGTAGATTTTTAGTTGATCGTTCTCTATGGCATGGCACAAATCATGTTGAAGAGCGAATAGCTCCTTTCTTTTAGTATCTAGACTTGTATCATAATACGCTACAGTATTGTTGTTTTTTCTCTTGGCACTATACATAGATATGTCAGCATGGCGAATTATCTCCTCTATATTGTTTGCTTTTGGTTCGATGATAACTATCCCTATGCTAGATTTGATATATAGATGCATATCTTCTATCAGAAATACTGATGAAAATCTATTTTTTATTTTTTCACTAAAGATGTCGGCACTGTTTTTCGCATCATCTCTATTGGTTGCTACAAATGGAAGAACTATCGCAAACTCATCACCACCCAATCTACTAAGTTTTGCTATATCTTTTGTCAAGTTTTTGAGTCTGCTTGCTACCTCTATAAGTAGCTGGTCGCCTACACCATGCCCCATTGAGTCATTTATATTTTTAAATTGATTTAAGTCTAGATAGAATAGTATGGAGTAGTGGTCGTTGTGCTCATCTTCTGTAATGAGTCTATCCATATACTCTGTAAAACTTCTACGATTTGAGAGGCTAGTGAGGGCATCATATCGTGCCATTTTATTGAGTCTATCAAGTGCCCTTTTCTCTGTTGTTTTATCATCTACCAATATGACAGTTCCTAAACTCTGCCCATCTCTACCGACAATATGTGAAAATCTAGTCTCTACCCATAACTCTTTGCCTTTGAGAGTGATGTATGGACCTACATATCTATCTACACCTGATCTCATCGCATCTATAGGTCTCTTATCCTTAAGTTTATTGATATCCAAACCTATTAACTCTTCAGTACTTCGATCCAATAGAGTAGCTAGTGCACTATTGCAATCAGTAATGATCCCTTTATTGTCTATGTGAAACATACCAATTGGTGTATTGCGAAATAGAAGATTTAATTCATCCTGTTTTAAGTATAGCTCTTTTTGTGTTTTTTTGTATCTCTCCTCTTGTTTGTAAGTTTTTATCAAAGAGTCGCTTATGTTTTTTGCCAAATTTATTATAAGTAGATAGTAAAAAAGTGTAGAAAATGCCAATATATGGTGGATAAATTCATCTTGAGTAATAAAAAAGACAAAGAGAGGAAAAAGTAATATAAAAAGATATCTTGATGCAGTTTGAATATCTGGAGATATAGATGTCGTAGCACCTCCACCTACACCTATGATGGCTAGTAGCAGTAGTATATGGAGTGATTCATTATGTACATATGGTAAAAAAAGTAGACTTATACTACCCAATAGTAGAGCTGTTATGTATGATTTGTATATAAATCTATTGTGCCACTTTTCATAATCTTTTTCATTCTCACTAGTCAAATACAATTTTACATCATACGATCTACTAACTAAGATACCAACTAAAAGCACAAACCACACATAGAGCATATATCGAGGTACATAATCAAGTAACAATACAAATAACGCTACAACTACTATAAGAAGTGTCGGTAAACTTTTTTTTGTATTTGTATATAGTTCGGTTAGTAGTTTATGTTTTATAATACTATCCAATTTTTTAAAGTTATTTTTTGGTATTTTCATATTAAATATTTTCATAGTAATCTATTCTACACTATTTTATATTTTAACTATTTTAAAACATTTCGTTTTGTAAATATTATCATTAAGAAATGGTATTTATGCTATGATTGCTATCAAAACAACAGATAAAATTTTTTAAGGCTTATATATTGAAAACTATCACCATTATAGATACATTTGGATTCTTCTTTCGTTCATATTTTGCACTACCACCACTACGCAACTCTGATGGATTTCCCACAGGACTCTTGACAGGGTTTGTCAATCTTATAGATTCACTCAAGAGGGATCACTCTACGGACTATATCATCTTTGCTCTCGATAGTAAAGGCAAAACATTTAGAAGCGATATCTACCCAGAGTATAAAGCCAACAGACCATCACCGCCAGAGGATCTCATCAGGCAACTACCTATCGCTATAGATTGGATAGAGGAGATGGGGTTTGCCAATCTATCAAGAGATGGGTATGAGGCGGATGATGTCATAACTACAGTCACCAAGATGGCACTAGAGGAGGGTATGAGTGTTCGTATAGTCTCACATGACAAAGACCTATATCAGCTTATAGATGACGGCAGAGTCACCATAGTAGATGTAATAAAAAAGAGAGATATAGATAGTAAGGCTTGCATAGAGAAATTTGGTGTACACCCTAGAGATTTTGTCGATTTTCAAGCGATAGTAGGTGATAGCTCAGATAATGTACCGGGTGTCAAAGGTATAGGTGTCAAGGGTGCTTCATCTTTGATAAATGAGTATCATACACTAGAGAGTATCTATGAAAATATAGAGAGTGTAGGTACTCCTCGAACCAGAAAGCTACTATTGGAATCAAAAGATATAGCATTTTTATCGCGTGATCTTGTGAGACTCAGGAGTGATGTTTTTAAGGCATGTGACTTTGAGAGTTATAGATTTGAAGATAAAAACTATCTTAGTGTACTTATAGATGATTTTGAGAGATATGAGATGAAACAGGCTATTAAGAAAGCTATGGTAGGATTGGATAGCCCACCGTCTGGGCTTTTTGGTGATGATGAAGAGGTTGTCAAGCCAAAGCATAACTTATCATTTGAAGCTATAAAGTTAGATAATTTAGAGAGTCTCAATAGAGTTATTGATTCTATAGATGATGATACTATAGTGGCATTTGATACAGAGACTACAGGATTGGATACCAAAAGTGCCAAGATTGTAGGGTTTAGTTTTTGTGTTGATGATAGTAAGGCTTATTATGTACCAATAGGACACAACTACCTAGGTGTAGGCAAACAGATATCTGCTGATGATGCCAAAAAACCACTTCAAAAACTACTTCGCCACAAAATAGTGGGGCAAAATTTAAAATTTGATCTATCATTGATATATAATTTGTATGGGTTTGAGGAGATAATCCCATATGCTGATACTATGATAATGGCATGGCTAAGCAATCCTGCTATGAAGGTAGGATTGGATGCTCTTGCTTTGAGATATTTCAAATATGAGATGAAACCATTTAAAGAGTTGGTCAAAAAAGGGGATAATTTTTCATCTGTAGGTATAGATGAGGCTACATTTTATGCAGCAGAAGATGCATGGATGACAAGGTTGCTATACTTTAGCATCAAGAGAGCTATGGAGCTAGGCAGTTTGAGTCATCTGCTAGATGAGGCTAGAGATGTAGAGTATCCATTTATCAATATACTTATAGATATGGAGAGGAGAGGCATAAAAGTCAGTCAATACAATCTAAAAAATTTAGAGACCAAACTCACGCAATCTCTACAAGAGCTTACGGCGGAGATATATGAACTGAGTGGTAGCGAGTTTAACATCCGATCGACACAACAGCTAGGCAATATACTCTTTCAAAAGCTAGGGCTAAAGGGCGGCAAAAAGACGAAAACAGGATATAGTACAAATGAGGCTGTGTTACTTTCGCTCAAGGGTGAGCATCCTATCATAGAGAAGATACTATCATACAGAGAGGATCAAAAGATACTATCTACATATGTAAATCCTCTGCTTAGATTGGCAAAAAAAGATCCCAAAAGTCGTATCTATACATCATTTTTGCAGACAGGTACGGCTACAGGAAGACTTAGCTCAAAAGATCCAAATCTACAAAATATCCCAGTAAGATCATCGCTAGGAAGAAGCGTAAGAGAGGCATTCATAGCAAAAAATGGATACAAGTTAGTGAGTATTGACTACTCTCAGATAGAGCTACGACTATTGGCACATTTTTCTCAAGATAGTGCATTGATGGAGGCTTTTGAGAATGGTAGTGATATACATATGACTACTGCTATTAAACTATTTGGTGAAGAGCATGCTAAAGAGAAGAGAAACTTTGCCAAATCTATAAATTTTGGTCTACTCTATGGTATGGGTAGTCGTAAGCTATCCGATGAGTTAGGCATAAGCAGTAGTGAAGCCAAAGATATCATTACGAGTTATTTTGCATCATTTCCTACTGTCAAAAATTTCTTGGAGGGTATACATGAGAGGGTCAAAAACGATGGGTTTGTGGAGACCCTGCTTGGCAGAAGGCGAATCTTTGACTATAGTAGTGCCAATGGCATGCAAAAAGCTGCTTTTTTGAGAGAGGGTGTCAATACTATATTTCAAGGCTCAGCAGCAGATCTCATAAAACTCTCTATGTTAGATATAGGGAGCATCATAAGAGAGGAGACTCTACCTGCCTCTATGTTGCTACAGATACATGATGAACTTATCTTTGAGGTAGCAGAGGAGAGTGCAGAGGAGATAGGTGAGAGGTTTGCATACACTATGAAGAATATTTACAAACTAAATGTACCACTAGAGTGTTCCGTATCCATAGGAGATAGTTGGGGTGAGTTGAAATAATGGGGCTAGATAGTATCTTTGAGTTCTATAGTAAATGATACACCATCTTCTCTATTTTTGACTCTGATTTTGCCTTTGTGGTGTTTTTCTATGATGGTTTTACTCATAGATAGTCCTAGTCCAGTACCTACACTCTCTAGCTTTGTAGAGAAGTATGGGTCAAATATATACTCTATGATATCACTATCTATACCACCACCATTGTCTGTAAATATGATATCTACACCCTGTTTGGTCTCTATGGATTCTATGTATATGTATGGGTTTTCTATACTCTTTTTATCTCTGAAGCAGTCTTGAGAATTTTTCAATATATTTAAAAAAACTTGCATCAATTCGCTGTCATACACTTCAATATCTTTGCTACATTTCAAATCCTTGATGATTTTTATATTGTCCGATATCAATGAATCTTCCGTGATCTGTATAGCCCTTAGTATAGATAGGTCAATATTTACCATTTTTGACTCTTTGTTTGGTTTGAAAAAATCTCTAAAGTTATCAATAGTTTGACTTAGGCTTTGCACAAAATTATCTATTTTGTAGTAATTTTCTATAATTTTATTTTTACATTCATCTATCCCTTTACTATCATCTAAATCAAATATGCCTAACTCTAGTTTGGTTCTTCCTGCCATGGTAGCGATAGATATAGATGCTAATGGTTGTCTCCATTGGTGCGCTATCATAGAGAGCAGTTCACCAATTTGTGCTACTCTTTTGCTCTCTTGTTCGGTCTCTCTGTCTCTTATTATCTCATCTACTCGCTGCTCCACCATCATCTCTATATCATGTTTGGATACTATATCGTATGAGTCACCTATGATGTTGGCAAGTTTTAGCATATCAACTTTATTGCTATCTATGACTATTAATTTTTTATTCATTGTGACACTCAATTACCTATTAATATTGATTTAGATATATTGTATATGATAAATGTAGTTGAAATGTCACGAATTTATATAGATACGATAAGTTTGTACCCTATCCCATATATAGTCTCTATCATCTTTTTGGGAATCTTTTTTCTAAATTTGAAGATAAGTTTTCTTACATTGTCTTCACTTATATGTATACCGTAATCATAAAAGTGATCTATTATCATCTCATTTGTAGATATACTATTTACTCTCTTGCTTAGGAGTAACATAAGTATTAGTTCATGGCGGGTTAGTATAATTTCACTGCCATTTTTTGCGAGTATTAACTTATCATTATCCCAAGTATACTCATTATCTAATTTCAATATACTACTCTTCTCATTTGCTATATTTGAATTTTTCAACTCTATTTTTGTGCTTATATCAAGTATACTATTTAGCAGCATATCTATCTCTATAGGTTTGGTTATAAATTGAGAAACACCAAGATTGATAAGTTTTATAAGATATTTACTATCTGTATATGCAGATATGACAATAATATCTTGATCTTTATTGATTTGGAGTATCTTTTCAGATAACTCTATGCCATTCATCTGTGGCATCTCTATATCTGTAAGTATAATATCGATATATTTTTGGTTTTCATCAAAATAGTTTTGATATATCTCTAATGCATCTTGACCATTGTCTGCTACTATTACACTCTGAAATATATCTTCAAATATACTCTCTAGATCATTACGAATATATTTATAATCATCCACTAGAAGTATTGACAATTTTTTCGTTTTGGAGAGTAGCTTTTTATAGTTCATAGTTTACCAAATATTATAGTTTATATCATTATATCATAGAAATATGCCAATATTGTCTTTTTTAACTATTACCCTACCGTTGATTATGATATAGCTAGGTGAACCATTGATACTGTGAAATATAGTAGTACCATATTTGCGACTATAGTATTGTAGAAGTAGTCGCTGCATGGTTGGCTCTATAGATGGAGTAAACCAGCCATTGTTGCTTAGTACTATCATATTTTTGGGCTTCCCATCATAGAGTTTTTCACTACAAGCTTCATAACATATAGCACTTCTATATCTGCGACCATCAATGGTGTAGTCACTCACTTTGTCGCTAGCCTTATAGTCTATAGCACCATCATAAAATATTTTATTTACTAGGTTGCTCATCCAGTCTGGTAGAGGATTGCTTTCGCCAAAAGGTACTAGTATCACTTTGTCTGCTATCTTAAACTCTCTATTTTGAAATATATAAGCAGAGTTTCTAGGTACACTCTCGTCCCAATGTAGGGCTCCTATGACTATGGTGATGTAGTGTGATAACTCTCTGTAGACCTTTAGCAACTCTTGTTCTCTATTGAGAAATATGGGTAGTATAGACTCAGGAAATATAATAATCTTTTTTTCTGCCCTTATGGCTTCATCTATCTTATATTTAGTTAGATTTATGGTAGGGATTAGATTTGATAAATCTTGCTTCTCTTCGATAGATATATAGGTAGTTACAAGTTCAGTTTCATCTATCGTTGTCATCTGTTGTTTTGATATATTGTTCGTATCAATAGGATTGTAAGCCAACAATATAAATATCAAATATGTGGGCTTACCTCTGTATAAACTAAGCCCAATAGCCGATAAAACTATAGCAAAATGCCACTTTTCAACGCCAATGTAGCTCTCTACAAACATTAACTCAGGCTTGAACCAGTCAAATCCAAATGGATGTATATAGCTTGCAATCAATAGGAAAATTGCCTTTATGGCAAGTGATGGTATACGGTACCGCCTCTCTATCTGGTCTGATATAAATGCAGCCAACCAAAATATGAGAGCATATGTAAAGGCTGTCAAGATGATACCAATAGGTGTAGCCCACGCAAATCCATAGAGTCTAAAACTCATAGATATCCACCAAAACCAAAGAAGACCTATAAAGAGTCCGCTATACGCCCATACTCTCCTGTTGGAGTCCAACAAAAGATATAGAGCAAACAGGGCAGATAGTGTATTTAGCCATAGATAAGAGATGCCTATCCAAGATAAGTATAGATACATAGAGGCGAAAATGGATACAAAAAAGCCTCTTATTAGTTCAAAAGTGGTAATATTGCCACTTGTTTTAAATATATTAACCATAAAGGATTCCTATGAATGAAGGAGTAGCTCAATTTCTCCCACTTATTATACTGTTTGCGATTTTCTATTTTCTGATCATCAGACCACAACAGAAACAACAAAAGGCACACCAAGAGATGCTAAACAGTCTCTCAAAAGGTGACAAGATAGTCACGACTGGTGGCTTAATGGCTGATATCGTTAAAGTTGAAGATGATTTTATCAAAATTAGATTAAATGACTCTGTGATTGTGAAGTTAGATAGAGCATTTGTTACCAAAAAGGTTGAAATCGGAAATGAAAACGCTTAATTATAGAGTTGTTATCTTTATATTTGCACTTATCTTTGGTGTAGTATTTTCCATACCATCTCTCACCCAGAGCGAGAGTGGCAAGAAGATTACACTAGGATTGGATCTGCAAGGTGGTCTACATATGCTTCTAGGTATCAAAACTCAAGAGGCTGTAGTCTCTCGTATCAAATCTATCGCAGCTTCAGTAAGATATATACTTGATGATAATGAAGTGATATATGATGAGCTTAAGATAGATGATGAGAGTATTAGGTTTGAGTTGTTAGATGAAGATGAGGTAGCGAAGGTAGATAAGCTCATCAAAGAAGATATAAAAGGCATACAGCTAAAACATACAGCTCTCAACTTTACACTAGATATCACACCAAAAGAGATAGAGTTGACCAAAAAGAATGCTATATCTCAAGCTGTAGATACTATACGAAATCGTTTGGATATGTTCGGACTTGCAGAGCCTACTGTTGCCAAGCAGGGAGAGGACAAGATATTGGTAGAGGTACCAGGTGTCAAGACTCCAGAGCAAGAGCAGAGGATTCGTGAACTTATAGCAAGAGCTGCACATCTACAGATGATGGCAGTAGATGAAGATCGTGCTTCACGAGTAGATAGTATGTCGCAAGCCGAAGCGAAAAAGTATGGTGATGTGATACTTCCTGATGTGAAGAGTTCTGAAAAGTATCTACTTCGTCAGATACCTATATTGGATGGCTCTATGCTTACAGATGCCAAAGTAGGCTTCGACAAAAACAATCAACCAGTTATCAACTTCACGCTCAACGGACAAGGTGGACGAATATTTGGTGATTTTTCTGGCAAGAGCGTAGGAAAGAGAATGGCTGTTGTACTTGATAATAAAGTATATTCCGCACCTGTAATTCGTGAGAGGATAGGTGGAGGAAGAGGTCAAATATCTGGTAATTTTACAGTGCCAGAGGCTCATGATGTGGCTATAGCACTTAGAAGTGGTGCTTTGCTAGCTCCTGTATATGTGATGGAGAAGCGAAGCGTAGGACCTAGTTTGGGTGCAGATAGTATCAAATCTAGCTCTATAGCATTGATGCTTGGTTTTGTTTTGGTGGTACTTTTCATGGTGCTTTACTATGGTATAGCAGGAGTGATAGCTGATGTTGCATTGGTAGGAAATCTATTTTTGATACTAGCTATTATGTCACTATTTGGAGCGACACTTACGCTACCTGGTATGGCAGGTATAGTACTGACTGTCGGTATGGCTGTTGATGCCAATGTCATCATATCTGAGAGGATAAGGGAGCTTCTGCATAGTGGTAGCTCCATAGCCAAAGCTGTCGAGAAGGGGTATGACAATGCTTTCACTGCCATCTGGGATGCCAATGTCACTACGCTTATAGCTGCGGTTGTACTCTATGTCTATGGTACTGGACCTATTAAAGGTTTTGCACTTACTATGAGTATAGGTATATTGGCATCTATGCTTACTGCTATACTCGGTACACATGGTATATATCAGTGGCTACTACCAAAGATTGACTCCAAGAAGCTCAATCTTTGGTTTGGAATTAAGGTATAGGAGAGAGTATGGAACTATTTAAATATCAAGAACCAGTCAATTTTATGAAGAGTAGCAAACGATTTGGTTTGCTATCTATTGTGGTCATCATCATCTCTTTAGGTCTACTCTTTACTAAGGGCTTCAACTATGGCATAGATTTCGCAGGTGGTACTCTCATACAGGTCAAGTATGATGGTAATGCTCCTTTGCAAAAAGTGAGAGATACTCTCAAAAATGAGGAGAAGTATAAGGGTGCTAGCGTCACCTATTTTGGTAGTGACGACGAGATAGTCATTCGTACCAAAAGTACCTCTAAAGTGGTAGGTGAAGATGTAGGTGATCAGATACGAAGATTGCTCAAAGATACAGGCAAATTTGAGATCCGTAGAGTGGATATGGTAGGACCAAAGATAGGTGATGAACTAAAAGAGAAGGGTCTCATGGCTATGTTACTTGCTATCATGGGTATCCTTATCTATATCTCGTTTAGATTTGAGTGGAGATTTGCTCTAGCTTCTGTGATGGCATTGGTGCATGATGTCACCATAGCGGTAGGTGCTATAGTACTCTTTGGTGTGGAGGTCAATCTAGATATATTGGCAGCTATATTGACTATACTAGGATACTCACTCAACGATACCATTATAGTATTTGACCGTATTCGTGAAGGTGTGAGAAGTATCAAAAATCCTGACTTGGCTCATATCATAGATGAGTCTGTCACAAGGACACTATCTCGTACTACCTTGACATCACTGACTACATTCTTGGTGGTCTTGACACTATATATGTTTGGTGGAGAGATCATCAAAGGGTTTAGCTTTACTCTACTTGTAGGTATCGTAGTTGGTACATACTCATCTATCTTTGTGGCTTCACCTATACTTCTATGGCTAGGATTTGATGTCCAAGGTTTCAGAGCAAAAGAGGCAGAGAAGCTCAAGAGAGAGAAAGAGAAAGAGAAGATGAGAGCTATGTATGAGCAGGGAACTATCTAAATAGTTGGGACTTTGGTCTCAAAACAAGGAGAACGAAATGCAGTGGGGAAAAGTTTTTTATATCTTTTTTACTTTGATGAGTTTGACTACAAGTGCCTCTTTTCTATATGAGAACTCTCTTGTAGCTCTCTTCATAGCAGGAAGTGTCAATGTCATATCTACTATACTCAAAGTAGGTGTGCGAAATATACTCTCAGCAGAGTTGTTGGCAGGCTCTTTGGTGGCAGATTTGCATTTGATACCAGCATTTATAGCTATGAAGTTTTATGGCTCAGACACTATAGCTGTAGGCTTGGTGATAGGTGCCGTCATAGCAAATATCTACACGCTCATCATATCTATGATAGAGAGCCGTAATGAGAAAGAGTACTTCTAGTATGGTATTTATGCCACAGCTTGAAGGTAGTGATAGTCATGCAAAACGGATAGAGATACGAAAGTATTTTAACTTCGTTTATGATAGATATGAGTCACTATTTGAGCTTTTGGCAGATGAGAAATCATACTATCAAACAGCCGACAAATTAAGGCATCCACTTATATTTTATTATGGTCATACAGCTTCATTTTTTATCAATAAACTAAAACTTGCTAAAGCTATTGATGAGAGGGTTGACCCTAGACTCGAATCTATATTTGCTGTAGGTGTAGATGAGATGAGTTGGGATGATTTGGATGAGCGGAGCTATCTTTGGCCTAGTGTAGAAGAGACTATGGTATATCGCAATAGAGTCAGAGAAGTTGTCAATCATCTCATAGATACTTTACCACTCGAACTACCTATAGAAGATAGCTCTATATGGTGGGTAATACTTATGGGTATAGAGCATGAAAATATCCATATAGAGACCTCCTCTGTGCTGATTCGACAGTTACCTATATCTAGTGTAGTCAAATCAGATATATGGAGTCGTAGTACAGATGCAGGGGAAGCACCAGTCAACGAATTGCTAAGCGTACCATCAGCTCATATATCCATAGGTAAATCAGCATCATCAAGACTATATGGGTGGGACAATGAGTATGGAACCCATCAAGCCAACATACCATCCTTCAAAGCATCTAAGTTTTTAGTCTCCAACGCAGAGTTTTTACCATTTGTAGAGGATGGAGGATATCTTAATGAGCGTTTTTGGAGCGAAGAGGGCTTGGGGTGGCGTAAATATAGCAAAGCTACTTATCCTACATTTTGGTTATTGAGAGATGATCGTTTCTATTTGCGGACTATGACAGAGGAGATAGAGCTTCCACTCAATTGGCCTGTAGAGGTCAACTATCATGAGGCTGAAGCATTTTGTCGTTGGATCTCAGAAAAGAGTGGTAAAAGCATCACACTTCCAACAGAAGATGAGTATATAGCACTAAGAGATTATAGTGGTATAGAGGATATGGGCAAAACAAAGGCCAATATCAATCTGGAGGTAGCTGCATCATCTACAGCTGTTGATAGATTTAGACATGGTGAGTTTTATGACATAATAGGTAATGTATGGCAGTGGAGTCGTACGCCTATCTATCCCTTTGATGGATTTGCAGTTCACCCTATATATGATGATTTTACAGTGCCTACATTTGATGGTAAACACAATCTTATCAAAGGTGGTTCATGGGCTAGCTGTGGTAATGTCGCTTCATTTGATAGTAGGTATGCCTTCAGAAGACACTTTTTTCAACATGCTGGATTTAGATATGTGCAGAGTAACTATCATGAAGATATAGAGACAAATAGTTATGAGAGCGATACTCTTATATCTCAATATTGTCACTTTGGTTGGGGTGAAGAGTATTTTGGTGTAGCAAACTATCCTGCCAAATGTGCATCTATCGCAGTCGAGATGATGGGTGATAGGGCTAGAGGTAGAGCATTGGATATAGGTTGTGCTATAGGACGGAGTAGTTTTGAACTTGCACGAAGTTTTGAAGAGGTAGTAGGTATAGACTTCTCTGCTAGATTTATACAGCATGCACAAAAGATCAAAGATAGTGGATTGTTGCGATATAAGATTCCTATAGAGGGTGAGTTGGATAGCTATCATGAGGTCACATTGGATAAATTTGGATTGAGTGGTGTAGCTGATAGGGTAGAGTTTTGGCAAGGTGATGCATGCAATCTAAAGTCTATCTATAGAGGATTTGATCTCATATTTGCAGGCAATCTACTCGATAGACTCTATGACCCTCAAAAATTTCTGGCTTCTATACCTAGTAGACTCAATAGTGGAGGACTCTTTATACTCACTTCACCTTATAGTTGGCAAGAGGATTTTACACCAAAAGATAGATGGATAGGTGGATTCAAGAGAGATGGTGAAAATTTCACTACACTTGATGGACTCAAGGAGATATTAGAGATGGATTTTAATCTAAAAGAGGTGAGAGATATACCATTTGTCATTCGTGAAACTGGTAGAAAATTTCAGCATACAGTAGCTCAGATGAGCGTATGGGAGCTAAAGAGTTGAGTCAAAAAATTATAGATCGTAGTCAAACTCATAGTCTCAAGTGGGAGGGTAGAGTTAGCAAATTTGGAACCGATGATCTCTTGCCACTATGGGTAGCAGATATGGATATAGCATCACCCCCTTGTGTAGTAGATGTATTGGTGGAGAGGGCAAAACACCCAATCTATGGATATACTATCTATCCTGATAGCTACTATGAGGCTATAGAGGGGTGGATGAGTAGGAGGTTTGGATGGAGTATAGATAGAGAGTGGATAGTGCCATGTTATGGAGTAGTACCATCTATCAACTTCTCTATAGAAGCCTATAGTGATGTGGGTGATGGCGTGATAGTGCAGACACCAGTATATCCGCCATTCTTCAACTCAGTAAAAGCACATAGACGCAAACTTCTCGAAAATAGACTTCTATATGAGAATGGTAAGTATAGTATAGATTTTCATGATTTTGAAGCTAAAGCCAAAGAGGCGAAGCTGTTTATATTGTGTTCACCACACAATCCTGTGGGTAGAGTATGGGATAGAGATGAGTTGGAGAAGATAGTCGATATCTGTAGAAGATATAACCTCAAGATAGTATCTGACGAGATACATTCAGATATTGTATACAAAAAGAGACATCATATCTTAGCATCTATAGCGTCAGATATCACTATACTACTCAATGCCCCATCAAAGAGCTTTAATGTGGCAGGATTGAATAGCTCTTTTGCGATCATACCAGATAGAAAATTGCGAAGTAGATATAGTAGATCTCAACGCAGATCAGGCTTGGGTGATGGTAATCCTTTCGGAATAGAAGCGATGATAAGAGCATATACTTTGGGAGATGTATGGCTAGAGGATACAAAGAGTTACTTTCAAAAGAATATAGAGTTTATAAATAGTTTTTTGATAGAGCATAAGATAGATATAGTACCCATAGAGACAGAGGCTACATTTTTGGTATGGCTTGATTGTAGTAGACTAGGGCTTAGTGACGATAAGTTAGAGGAGTTTTTTATCAAAGAGGCAAAATTGGGACTCAATAGCGGTATAAGCTTTGGTGCTGGTGGTAGTGGCTTTATGCGTTTAAATATCGCTACACACATAGAGACTTTGAGAGAGGCTATGGGTAGATTAGATGAAGCTTATAGGAGAGTATTTAATGATATATAGAGTTTTGGCATTAGTGCTATTTTTGTCTGTGCTATCTAGTGCAACTATACTACCATCAGATATTCAATATATGATAAATAGACACAAATTCAAATCCAATGAAGTGTCTATATATATTAAAGAGGCTGGTAAAAATAGTGTAGTCGCATCATACAATATAGATAGAGAGATGATGCCGGCATCGGTGATAAAGGTATATAGCACATATGCCTCTCTTTTGGAGTTGGGATATGGATATAGTTGGCAGACAAAATTCTACTATAGTGGAAGAGTAAAAAGAGGTGTATTGAGTGGTGATATTGCTATCAAAGCTTCAGGAGACCCTACACTAAATAGCTCAGATATACCTCGTATTGTCTCAGCATTCAAATCAAAAGGCATTAGAGTTATCAAAGGTGATATTATAATCGATCGTAGTTATTTTAAGCCCACAAAGAGAGATAGCTCACACTTCGACAAAAATGTATATAGTGCCTACAATGCCATGCCTGATGCTATGATGTTCAATCAACACATGAGTAAATTTACCATATACTCAAAGGGTGGAAAGCATTATGTGGACAAAGCGATCCCAGGCAATAGCTATAGAGTCCAAAACTCTATCAAATCGGTCTCTGGTAGCTGTAGAGGCAAAAACTCTTGGCCTAGTATCAGGGTAGATCACTCTACCTCTATACCTACGCTAGTAGTATCTGGTAGATTGTCAAAATCTTGCGGCAAAAGGACACACAGATATATTATCACTAAGCCATATAGGGAGTTTTACTACTCTCTTGTAAATGAGTTCAAGAGGCAGGGCATAAAGTATAATGGAAAGATGAGACTTGCTAGAGTGCCTACAGGTGCAAAAAAATTCTATACTAACTACTCAGATTCACTGGAGAAGATTATCTCTATTACAGCTAAAAAGAGTAACAATCTCTTTGCTAGACATCTTCTGCTGACGCTAGGTGCAAAGATATATGGTACTCCATCTTCACTAGAGAAGGGTCGTAGAGCAGTCAGACATATACTCAACAGATATCATCTACTAGATAGCAATAGATGTCATATAGATAATGGATGTGGCTTGTCTCGTTCATCCAGAATTACAGCTAGGAGTATGTCGAAGGTATTGGATCATGCATATAAGAGATATGGTAAACGATGGATGCGAACACTATCTATAGCAGGTGTTGATGGCACTATAAAGAGGCGATTCAGGGGTAGTATAGTCCAAAATAGGGCATGGATGAAGACGGGTACACTCAATAATGCCAAAAATATAGTAGGATATGTCCAGAGTAGATCGGGTAAACTGTATACAGTGGTTATATTGACAAATGGAAAGAGAGCTAGATGGCATGGTGCAGCACTAGAGAATGAGATAATCAAGTGGCTGATAGCATATAATGGATCAGGCTCAAGAGTATCCATAGATCCTATCACTCAAAAGATAGATGAAAATAGTAGGAAATTATGGGGTGGCAACGATATAACTGCTGCAAAAGTAGCACCACTTAGAGAGAGTCCAAAACGCTACTTTATACAGGTAGGCTCATATGCCTCTAAGCCAAAAAGGGAGTTTTTGCAAAAGATAATTGATAGCGGTTTTTCATACAAGGTGATAAAAAAAGAGGGCAATTACAAAGTATTGGTAGGTCCATACCATAGACAAAAGGATGCCACCTCTGCACTATCTAGGATAAACAAGAGTATGCCGTCCGCTTATATGGTGCAGATGTAGCTTAGGAGTATAATTTTGATAATACCCAAATCAAAAATGGTGACTATGGCAAGGGTATCTCTCTTGATTGTCTGATGCTTTTCCAAATATAGTAAGTGGCACATTTAGACCTTTTGCTATCTCCATAACACTATCTAAGTTTTCAGGAGATACGGCTATGAGCATCTCATACTCTTCGCCGCTCATACCTATCTCTTCGGGTATATGAGCTAGAGACTCAAAACCCAATGAGTTATACTCTAAAAGCTTATTGGTATCACAATATAGCCCATCAGATATATCCATGCCAACCCTTAAATATCTTCTAGCTTTGGAGATAAATTCACCTCTTAGTATTGGCTCATAAAATTTTGAACTCTCTTTTATCTTTTTGCCTGCAAATAGTCTATCTAAATCTCTTTTGCTTTCGCCTAGCTCTCCTGTATAGAGTAGAATGTCGTCTACTCGAAGATTTTTACGATATAGAGGAGCATCGCTTTGTGATATGAGAGTTATGGATATATTGAGACTATTACCACCTATAGTATCACCACCAATTATCTCAAATCCAAACTCATCTGCCGTATCCTGTAGCCCTTTAGTTAGCTCTACTATCTCATCTTCACTCATATCATAGGGTATCGCAACTGTTGTCAATGCATATTTGGGAGAGGCATTCATGGCTACAGCGTCAGATATATTGACAAGCATCGCTTTTCTAGCTATTTGACTCATGCTCATCCACTCTCTTTTGAAGTGAACGCCTTCAAAGAAAGCATCCATACTATATATCATATCATCAATCACTGCTCCATCATCACCTATATATTTGGAGTTAAGTTGAGTTATTAAAAAATTCTCTTTATCCATTTTACCACTTTTTTGGTAGAATTGTAACATACTTATCTCTATTGTATGTTATAGCTTCATATTGTGACATATCTTAACCTCTCTAACACAAAAGCTTCGCTATACTTTATCCAAATTTATTGCAAAGGACAGAGCAACCATGGATGTTCAAATCTATAAATATGATGCCGTCATTGTCGGTGCAGGTTTGGCTGGTCTAGCAGCGGCTAGAGAGTTGACAGCGGCGGGCAAAAAGACAGCAGTCATCACCAAGCTTCACCCCCTCAGAAGTCATTCAGGTGCAGCTCAAGGTGGTATCAATGCCGCTTTGGGTGCAGAGGATAGTATAGAGTTACACGAGTTTGATACGATAAAGGGCAGTGACTATTTAGCAGATCAGGATTGTGTAGAGCTACTATGTAGCAGAGCCCCTGAGACTATTAGATGGGCAGAGAGGATGGGAGCTGTATTCTCCAGAGATGAAAAAGGAGATATAGCCATCAGACCATTTGGAGGTCAGTCAAAACCTAGAGCTTGTTATGCCAAGGATCGTACAGGATTGACACTACTACAGACTATCTATGAGCAGGCACATCGTGCAGGTATAGAGGTTTTTGATGAGTGGTATGCGTCAGATATCATCTACAAAGATGGCAAAGTATCAGGTGTTGCTGCATTTGATATTAGGAATACTAAGCCTGCTATATTCAATGCAAAAGTAGTGATGTTCGCTACTGGTGGATATGGTAGAGCATTCAAGATCAACTCAAATGCACATGCTAATACAGGAGATGCACTCTCTATAGTAGCTAGACATGGCTTGCCTCTTGAAGATATGGAGTTTGTGCAGTTTCATCCAAGTGGATTGGGTGGCTCTGGTATCCTTATATCAGAAGCAGCTAGAGGTGAGGGTGGTAGACTCTTCAACTCAGAGGGTGAGAGATTTATGGAGAAGTATGCTCCTAATGCTATGGAGTTGGCATCTCGTGATGTGGTAGCTCGTGCTATTACCAAAGAGGTGTTAGAGGGTAGGGGTGTAGGTCCCGATAAAGATGCTGTTCATATAGATTTGACACACCTTGATCCAGATATCATCATGACTAAGTTGCCAGAGCTTAGAGAGCTTGCTATCACATTCCTCGGTCAAGATATGCTAAAAGAGCCTATCATGATCGCTGCAACTGCACACTACTCTATGGGTGGTATACCTGTAGATATAGATTGTCATGTGCGTAAATCACCTACTGAGTTAGTAGAGGGCTTCTATGCTGCTGGTGAGTGTAGTTGTGTATCTGTGCATGGAGCCAATAGACTAGGAGCAAACTCAGTACTAGAGGCACTACTTTTTGGTAGACATGCTGGAGAGAGTATGCTTAAAGATATAGACAATATAGAGTTTAGAGAGGCTTCAGAGACCGATGCTCAAGCTATGCTCGATGAGATAGAGTGGGTCAAGACCAATAACGGTACAGAGAGAGTATCTGCACTTAGAGAAGAGTTGCAACAGAGTATGACAGATAATGCAGGTGTATTTAGAGATGAAAATGGCTTGATGAAACAGAAAAAGATTCTCAAGTCACTCGCAAAAAGATACAAAAATATCCGTATAGATGACAAATCAAATACTTTCAATACAGAGTTGCAAGAGGCTATAGAGTTGGGACACATGATAGAGTATTCTGCATTTATAGTAGAGGGTGCTATCGAGAGAAAAGAGAGTCGTGGAGCCCACTATAGAGATGATTATCCTACTAGAGATGATGCAAACTTCATGAAACATACATATGCTACAGTTGACGATAAAGGTAATATCTCTACTGAGTATGCCGATGTTGTTCAAGGAAGATTTGAGCCTCAAGAGCGAAAATACTAAGGAGTAGAGAGATGTTTACACATAAATATAAAAAAATAACCATCAAAGCATTTCGTTTTAATGCAGAGACCGACTATCTTCCTTATTATAAGACATATGAGATGGAGGTAGAGAACCATGAGCTTATATTGGATCTGCTCAATCGTATAAAGTGGGAGCATGATGGATCGTTCTCATATCGTCGTTCATGTCGTCACGGTATATGTGGCTCTTGCTCTATCAAGGTCAATGGCAAGCCAGTTCTATCATGCAAAGAGAATGCATGGGATATGATAGATCTGTTTGGTAATGAACTCATATTTGAACCTCAGAGCAAAAAGAGGGCAGTCAAAGATATGATCATAGACAAAAAAGATTTTTGGGAAAAACATGCTGCTATCAAGCCATTTGTGGAGTCTGAGATAGATCCACATCCAGAGCATGAGAGCAAGATGTCTATAGCACAAGTAGAAAATATACTAGATGCAGACTACTGTATACAGTGTGGTAACTGTCACTATGCTTGTCCTGCTCTTGAGGTAAATGAAGAGTTCTTTGGTCCTGCGGCATTTGCAGCGGCATATAGATTTACTGTAGACCCTAGAGATGAGGCAGGTATAGAGAGACTTGAGATGACTGCCCAGCCTGGTCAGGGTGTATGGGATTGTGTCAAGTGCAATGAGTGTGCAGAGGCTTGTCCAAAAGATGTCAACCCTATAGAGAAGATCACAAGATTGCACAATCTACAGTTTGAGCAAGGTGTAGCCAAGAGTAATGTAGCTACTAGACATGCAGAGGGCTTTGTGAGAAGTATCAAAAAACATGGTTTCTTGGATGAGGCAGATATAGTACTCTACTCCGAGGGGTATCTAGGTATGTACAAACACTTAGGCACAGCTCTCAAGATGTTAAAAGCAGGTAAGATACATTGGCAAGATGGTGTTCCGTTTATAGACAACATGCCAAAGATCAAAAATCTTGATGAGGTCAAAAAACTCATCAAATCTTCAATGACAAATAAGCTATAAGGAGAAGAGATGAGTCAATTACACTATGCACTTTTTACAGGATGTACAGCGAAACAATCTACACCTGAGCTACTTTCATCTACTCTTGCAGTAGCTGACAAATTGGGTATCAAAATCACTATTTTGGAAGAAGCATCCTGTTGCGGTGCTAGTCACTTACAAGATTTTGACCAATTTTTAGCACATGTACTCAACGCTAGAAATATATGCTACGCAGAGAAACTAGGTTTGACTATGATTACTATATGTAACACATGTCAATTAAACTCTGCTATGACCAAACATGCATTGGACTCAGACCCAGAGTTGAAAGCTAGAGTCAATGAGAAGCTAGCAGAGGTTGGATTGGAGTATAAAGGTACAAGCGAGATCAAGCACTTTCTTTATACTCTCATAGATGATTATGGACTTGACAATATCAAAGATAAAGTCACTGTACCACTTAGCCATCTAAATATAGCACCATTTTATGGATGTCACAATATTCGTCCATCTGAGCTACATGGATCTAGTAATGGCAATGAAAATCCATACAACCCTACATCTCTTGATGATCTTGTAGCGGCTCTCGAGGGTCATCCTGTAGATTATGATAGAAAAAACAAATGTTGTGGATTTCATGTAGAGTTGCAAGCCAACCACACAAGTGAGCTTCTTGCAGGTAATGCCCTACTGGATGCTATGGATAATAATGCAGATATCATGGTGACACCATGTCCACTCTGTCACCTCAAGATGGATACATACCAAGATAGCATCAGCTCTACTGTAGGTAGAGATGTAGAGCTACCAGTACTACATATGCCGCAGATGGTTGCATTGGCTCTTGGTTGTAGTGAGAAAGAGATAGGTTTAGACTATCATGTAACTAAGTTTAATATGGCTTAATTTATTTAACATATCTCTCCCCCATATTCCCATGGTCTTCATGGGAATATATATAAAACTCTCAATCTGTCATAACAGATAAAAATATTATAATCAATGTAGTCACTGACCGCACCATATGCGTATGATAATATTTAGTAAGCAGATTTGAAACTTGGAAGTGACATTTTAAAATCACCTCATCTTCGGAAAAGTCAGAGCATCACTTCCGCAAAATCAAAAAAATACTTATTTTATAGATTTTATGTGAAAATTAAGAAAATATAAAGAGTAGTAGTATTAAAATAATTTTCCAAGTAAATTGGATTATTTTAAATTGTAGTTTTGCAAGGTTTATAATTAGTTTACTTAATCCAAAACATAACAAAGGATAAATTTTGGTTAAAAAAAGTGTAATTTCGATGAGCATTGTGGCAGCTTCTACGCTATTTTATGTAGGGTGTGGTAGTAGCGGTAGTGATGCAACTGTGCCAGCAGCACCAACCCCAACAAGCTCTGCTGTCTATCTGGACTCTGCTGTAGAGGGTGTAGAGGTTGATTGTGATGGAGTCAAGAGTACTACTGATGCACAAGGTAGCTTCGCTTTTGTAGATGGTGCTAGTTGTACCTTTAAATTAAATGATATCTTACTTCGCAAACAAGATGGAGTAAAAAATGGAGATAAAGTCCTAGAGGACAATATAGCAGTTGCACAATTTTTGCAATCGTTAGATAATGATAATGATCCATCTAATGGTATCACTGTTACTCCTGAAGTTTTGAAAGCTCTTGAGCAAGATGGTGTAGTGACACTTCCTACTACAGATGAAGAGTTAGCATCTGTAGTAGTCAAGCTACAAAATGCTGGCATAGGATATGGTGGTGACTTTGTAAGCAAAGAGAAAGCACAAGAGCATCTCAATGCTACCAAAAAGACTATAGATGCTCAGCAAGGTCAAGGTGATGTAAATCAAGGTGATGGCACAAACAAACCACCAAAAGCAGTAGCTCCAGATGACTTCACTGTAGAGCCAGGTACAGTTGTCAAACTAGATGGTAGCAAGAGTAGTGACCCAGATGGTAAGATAGTATCATATAGTTGGGTAATGATAGGTAACGAGGGCAATCCTAGACCAGATGTAGTAGGTGAGTTTGCTGGACTTGGTGAAGGTGAGCATAAGTTCAAACTC